>Ga0164296_1001812_pt1 | contig 22013 bp, 18 predicted proteins | sample GEODES057metaG_FD_113533 | JGI IMG/M metagenome (GOLD analysis project Ga0164296, IMG submission 113533) | Dystrophic lake water microbial communities from Trout Bog Lake, Wisconsin, USA - GEODES057 metaG | ecosystem: Environmental > Aquatic > Freshwater > Lake | place: USA: Trout Bog Lake...
CCCAGCCGGCTTGCCGCACTTGCCGACCAAGCTTGGCGGGAGCAGCAGATCAAGGCCTATGCGCAGTTCCTGCGGATGTCGAAACAGCCCATACCGGCCTACACGGTCAAGCCGATCCGGCGGGCGGAACTGCCGCGCGGCTGGCGGCCCGTGCCGGCGCTGGGGTTCCTACAGGGCAAGATGATGTAGCAGTGCCGTCGTGGCGCTGGCAGCGATGTCGGCATGGGCGGCCATCGGCGCGGTGCCCCCCCCTGACACCCAGGATAACACCCAGGATGACGCCCCGGATGACGTCACGTGTCAGGACGGCTGCGTCGACGGCGCCAGCAGTTGTTGGATCGGTTCCCAGACGAAACCGGTCTGAGGCACGGACCGGCCGGCGATCTGGATCTGCGCCTCGGCCATCGGCTTGCCGCCCAGGCGCTGATAGAACCAGCGGCTTGGGTTGTCGCGCAGCACCCAAAGAAATGCCGACGAACAGCCCATATCGCACAAATGCGCCGCCGCCGAACACATCAACCGCCGGCCCACGCCGCGATCGCGCCAGTCATCCAGCACATAGAGCGTCTCCACCTCGCCGTCCGCCAGCCTGCGCGCGCCTTCCTCGGCATGCAGCGCACGCTTGGCAGTAGCAAAACCGATGATCCGCGGCCCGCTGCCCAGCGGCACATCGGCGCCCGAAGCCGTCGCCACGAACACGCCCGCGCCACCACGAATGGCCGCATCGTAGTGCGCCGCCTGACGGGAGACAGAGAGATTGGCCAAATAAGTATCCGGTAAAATCCCCGGATAGGTATTGCGCCAAGCCGCAACATGCACAGCGCCGATGGCAATGGCGTCAGCAAGCCGCGCTTTGCGCAGCGCGATCATGTCGCACGCTCCAACACCGCGGTGAAGAAGCCATCCGTGCCATGCCGCGCCGGCGTCAGCGACAGGAAATCCCCACTCGAGGGCGGCGCGGACTCGAATGGCCATACCTGTGCCAGCGGTACGATGGCGAAATCCGGATGGCGCTGCAGAAAGGCGGCCACTTGGCCCTCGTTCTCGTCTTCCAAAACCGAGCAGGTGGCATAGATCAGGCGCCCCCCCTTGCGGACCAAGGATTGTGCCGTATCCAGGATAGCCGCCTGCTTGGGCAGTAATTCCGCCAAATCCTCGGCCTTCAGCCGCAATCGCGCATCCGGATTGCGCCGCCACGTACCCGTCCCCGTGCACGGCGCATCCACCAAAACCCTATCGAAACTGCCTGCTCGGCGTTTCACCCATTTATCCCCGGCCTCGACCAGATGCCGCTCCACATTATGCACACCAGCCCTTCGCAGGCGGCGCACGGCGCCATCCAGGCGCGGTGCCGAGACGTCCGAGGCGACGATCTGCCCCTTGTTCTGCATCATCGCCGCCATCGCCAGCGTCTTGCCACCGGCACCCGCGCACCAATCGACAACGCGCATCCCCGGTGCCGCAGCCACCATCGCGGCGACCAGTTGGCTGCCCTCGTCCTGGATCTCCACCAAGCCGGAGCGGAACGCAGCGCCATCCGTCACCGGTCGGCGACCTTCAATGCGCAGCCCCCAGGGCGATAGCGGTGTCGGTTTGGCGTCCAGGTTCTCGGCAGCCAGTGCCGCAAGGGCTTCCTCACGCGTGCCCTTCAGCAGATTGACGCGCAGATCCAGCGTGGCAGGCAAAGCCATGGCGGCCATTTCCCGCTCTAGCGTGTCACCGAAGCGCGTTTGCAAAGGCGCCAGCACCCAATCCGGCACTTCCAGGCGGACGGCTAACGGCATTCTGGGATGATCCAGCGTATGGCCTTCCAGCTTCACCAGCACGGGCGATTCGATGCGATCCAGCGCCGCCGGCGCAAACTGGCCGCCGGAAAATACCTGGGTCAGCGCCGACCAGGTCCAGCCTTCCAGCAACAGCAAGGCCGCGGTCAGCAGACGCGCGGTATTGGGCGCCGCGCCCAACCACCAGCCGATCCGGCGGCGCGCCCGCAGCGCCGACCACACGCGTTCGGAAATGGCGCGCCGGTCGCTGGAACCGATGTAGCGCCGGCCACGGAAGAAATCCGCGGCGACGGCATCAGCCGGGCGCTTTGGTGCGTCCTCGATAAGCTCGAGAAGGTCGATAGCGGCGGCAATACGGGCGGCGGGGGTCATGCCCTATACAAGGTGGCACGCGACCCGATGTCCACCCTCGACTTCCCGCAGCACGGGATCTTCGGTCCGGCAGCGCGCCTGAGCCATTGGGCAGCGGGGATGGAAGTGACAGCCGGATGGCCGGTTGATCGGGCTGGGCACATCACCGCCGATATGCTGCTTTTCGCGCTTCAGGGACGGGTCCGGGATCGGCACGGCCGCCATCAGCGCCTTGGTATACGGGTGCAACGGGCGCGAAAACAGCCTGTTCTTGGACGTGTATTCGACGATGCGCCCAAGGTACATCACCGCGACGTCGTGACAGACATGCTCCACCACCGCGAGATTGTGCGAGATGAACAGATAGGCCAGCCCATCCTGCGCCTGCAGATCCATCAGCAGATTGATCACCTGCGCCTGCACCGAAACGTCCAGCGCCGAAACCGGCTCATCAGCAACAATGAAACTCGGCCCCGGCGCCAAGGCGCGCGCGATGGCGATGCGCTGGCGCTGACCGCCGGAGAACTGGTGCGGATACATGCCCATCTGCCGCGGCGTGAGACCGACCCGCTCGAACAGATGCGCCACACGATCCTTGCGTTCGGCAGCGGTGCCGACAGCGAAGGCATTCAGCGATTCGGCGACGATCGCGCCGGCTTTCATGCGCGGATTGAGCGAGGAGAACGGATCCTGAAAGACGATCTGCATCCGCTGGCGCAGCATGCGCATTTGGCCACGCGACAGCGAAGCGAGATCGACCCCCTCGAACTTGATCGCGCCACCCGTCGGTTCGACTAGGCGCAGCACCGTGCGGCCGACGGTCGACTTGCCGCAACCGCTTTCGCCGACCAAGCCCAGGGTCTGCCCGGCTTGGACCTGGAAATCGAGGCCGTCGACGGCGTGGACCATCTCATGGACGCGGCTGAGAAAACCGGACTTCAACGGGTAGGTTTTCCGAAGCCCTTCGACTTGCAGCAAGGCGGTCATGCGGTCTCCCAGCAGGCGGCGGCGTGATCCGAGCGCTTCTCAGTAAACGGTGGCACATCGGTCCGGCACCGGTCTCGGACCATGCTGCAACGATCCGCAAATGTGCAGCCCGGCGGCAGATTGACCAGCGGCGGCACGATCCCCGATATCTCCTGCAATCTTTGTGCAGTGCCACCCATGCGGGGGACGGATCCCATCAGGCCGCGAAGATAAGGATGCAGCGGGTCGGCAAACAAGGCCGCCGTCGTCCCTTCCTCCACCTTGCGTCCGGCATACATCACGATCATCCGGTCGGCAGTTTCCGCGACGACACCCAAATCGTGGGTGATCAGCACGACGGCGGTGCCCATTTCCGTCTGCAGATCCTTGATCAGGTCGAGCACCTGCGCCTGGATCGTCACGTCCAGGGCGGTCGTCGGCTCATCGGCGATCAGCACTTTCGGGCGACAGGCCAGCGCCATGGCGATCATCGCCCGCTGGCGCATCCCCCCCGACATCTGATGCGGATACTCCTGCGCCCGCCGTTCGGGTGCCGGAATACGCACATGCCGCATCATGTCGACGGCACGATCCCAGGCGGCCTTCTTCGACAGTTTTTCGTGCATCGATACCATTTCGGCGATCTGATAGCCGACCGTCAGGACCGGGTTCAGCGCCGTCATCGGTTCCTGAAAGATCATGGCGATATCGCGGCCACGGACATCGCGCATCTCACGCTCGGTCAATGACAGCAGATCGACACCGGCCACCTTGACCGAGCCGGCGGTAATCTTCACCGGCGGCGACGGGACCAGCCGCATCAGGGACAGCGCCGTCATGGTCTTGCCGCAACCGGATTCACCGACGATCGCCAGGGTTTTACCCGCCTCGACCGAGAACGATACGTCCTGCACGGCACGAACGATCCCCTCCCGGCTCTGAACGATGGTGTTCAGGCCGGAAACTTCCAGAACCGGCGCCATTAGTGGGCTTGCCTTGGGTCGAGCAGGTCGCGCAGCGCGTCGCCGAAGAGATTGGCGCCGAAAACGACCAAGCTGATCGCCAAACCGGGGAAGATAACCAGCCAGGGGGCGACGCGAATATATTCGGCCGCTGATTCCGACAGCATACGGCCCCAAGATGGGTAGGGTTCAGGCACGCCCAGTCCCAAAAACGACAACGAAGCCTCCGTCAGGATAGTTGACCCCAATTGCGCGGTCGCCAGCACGATCAACGGCGCGAGGGTATTCGGCAAGATGTGAAATACGGCAATTTTCATGCGTCCCAAACCAATCGCCTTTGCCGCCTCCACATAAGGTAATTCGCGCAATGCCAGCACGTTGGCACGCACGATCCGTGCCACGTTTGGCACCAAGGGGATGGCGATGGCAATGATGGTGTTCACCAACGACGGGCCGAGCGAGGCGGTGATGACCAGGGCCATGACCAAAAGCGGCAAGGCTTGCATCATCTCGGCCAAGCGCTGGACGATCAGATCGAACCAGCCGCCCAGATAGCCGGACGCCAAGCCCAACAGGCAGCCCAAGCCGGAACCGATACAGGCCGCACCCAGGGCGACCGCCAGCGAAATGCGCGCGCCATGGATCAAACGGCTGAGGACATCGCGCCCCATCATATCGGTGCCGAGCAGAAAGCGCCCGCCAGGGGGCGCAAGGGCGGATTTGGGGGCGGTCGTCAGCGGATCGAACGGCGCCACCACGCCTGCCAACAGCGCCGTGACCACGAAGAGTATCAGGATCAACGCGCCGGCAATCCCCAAGGGATAGCGACGCGCATAGAAAAGCATATCTCTCATCCGCGCAGCCTGATCCGCGGATCGACGATCATGTAGGCCATGTCGACGAGCAGATTAACCGTCACGACGATAACGGCGATGAACATGACCAAGTTTTGCACCATCGGATAGTCTCGCCACCGGATCGCCTCGACCAGGAAACGGGCGATGCCGGGAATGTTGAACACCGTCTCGGTCACCACCAGTCCGCCGAACAGAAAGGCGGTTTCGATGCCGATGGTGGTGATCACCGGTAACAGCGCGTTGCGCAGAGCATGGGTGTAGGTCACCGTCCGCTCCGGCATGCCTTTGGATCGAGCGGTGCGGATGTAGTCATTGCGCAGCACTTCCAGCATAGACGAGCGTGTCAGGCGCATGATCAACGCCGAGGACCGGAGCCCCACGGTGGCCGCCGGCACCACCATCATCAACACCCATGCGCCCAGGGTGCCGGGCGCTTTGTCGTAAATCGGCAGCAGGCCGAACCAGTTCACGAAGCCCATCAGCACCAGCAGACCGAGCCAGAAGGCCGGCATCGACAAGGCAAGCAGACTGAACACACGCAGAAGATAATCCAGGCCCGAATTCTGCCGCACCGCGGTGATCACGCCGATCGGCACGCCCGTGGCCACGGCGAAGGCCAGGGCCAGCGCCGCCAGACGCGCCGTGATGGGAATACGCGGCGCGATTTCCTGCAACACCGGCTTTTCCGAGACATAGGAATAGCCAAGATCGCCGTGCAGCAAACCGCCGATCCAGTGCAGATATTGCATCACCAAGGACTGATCGAGGCCGAGATCGTGGATGATCTGCTGCTTTTCCGCCGGATCGACCATACCGGCCGATTCGAAGATGATATCGGCGATGTCACCCGGCACGATGCGCAACAGCAGAAAGATGGCGACCGACACGCCGAAGAGTGTCAACACCATCAATCCCAGACGACGCAGCAGATAGTCGATCATTTACTGGTCCAACCAGACGTCCTCGAACCGCCAGTGATTATAGATCGTGTTGCGGGCAATCTGCAGCCCATGCACCCGTGGCCACCAGCAGGTGCCGGCGCGGGCATGGAAGATAACCGGACGGGCGCCATCTTCCTGCAGTTTCTTGTCGATATCCCACACCAGTTGGCGACGCGCCTGAAAATCGGTCATTTCAGATTGCTGGTGAAACAGTTTCTCCAGGTCTGCGTTGCAGTAAGATGTGTAGTTTCGTTCCGACCCACAGAGGAAATTCTCGAAATACTGCACATCCGGATCGTCGACCCCAGTGCCTTGCACGTTCATCGCCACAGAGAAATCCTTGCGCGCCAGACGAGCATACCAGACGGGTGTATCGATCGGCTCCAGTTCGCCTTGTATATACACGGACTTCAGGTGATCGATCAGGATCACCGCCGCATCGCGGTAGTCGGGGATGTTCCGCGTGGTCACTTTCAGCGGCAGCATCTTATCCGGCCCATAGCCGAGGGCTTGCATGATCTTGCGACCTTCCTCTCGGCTCTTCTCTACATTGGCGCTGTAGCCGGGGACGGTTTCCATATACGCCTCCGACCAGCCCCACAGCCCGTCCGGCAAGGCGAGATTGGCGCCGCCAATGGCGAATGTGCCGTGGCCAAGGATGTCGGAAAACGCCTTGCGATCGATCGCCAGCCCCATTGCGCGCCGGATATCGGCGTTATCGAAGGGGGCGCGTTCGCGGTTGACCAGCAAATTGCCCTGGGTGTTGGTCAACTGCAGTTCGCACTGCAACTGCGGAACCTGGGATTGCAGATCCTTCATCACCTCGGGCGGTAGGTCGCTGGTGAAGGTCAGGTCGAACTTACCGGCCTGCATCGCCAAAAGCATCGTCGCCCGGTTCGGTATGATGCTGAACTCGATCGCATCCAGATAGGGCTTGCCGGGCTTCCAGTAATCCGGATTGCGAACCAGCTTCATGCCTTCGTTCTGCTTGAATTCAACGAATTTGAACGGCCCGGTGCCGATCGGATGGGTGCGCTGTTCAGATGCCTGAATATGGCAGGGATAGATCGGCGTAAAACCACCGGCGAGCATCGCCATGATCGACGGTTGCGGTGCCTTGAGATGGAAAACAACTTCGTAATCGCCATTTGCCGTGACGTCGGCCAGATTGAACCACCATGTCTTATGTGGGTTTTTGCGCAGGTGACCATTGGTCTTGCCGGTCAGCAGGTCGAAGGTGCAGACCACATCGGCGCTGGTGAAGGGCTTACCGTCATGCCATTTCACGCCTTGTTGCAGCGTGAAGGTGATGGTCTTGCCATCCGGCGCAAACGTCCAGGACTTCGCCAGATCGGGCACGACTTTATCGTAACGGTTCTGCGGAGAGGCCGGGTCGAAGACGACCAGATTGTTGAAAATCGCGCTGAACGGCATGATCGTGCTGATCGTCGACTCTTCCATCGGCGAGGCACTGGGCGGGTTGTCCCGGTGGGTGACGCGCAGGGTGCCGCCCTGTTTCTGTGCCGTGGCAGAGCCGAGCGTGGCAAGCAGCAGTATCACGGCCAAGCCGAGGCGCGAGAAGGTCATCCGGACGTGTCCTCTTTGTTTCCCCAACAAGTTTAACCTGAGGCTGCAAAGGAGGGAATGCACCACCTGCGCCCGCAAACGCGCCCCACAACGCCCATCATAGTCGGGGTTGGATTTGTGCGGGGTGCGGCTGCGGGCGGCACGGGTGGGCGGCACGGGTGGGCGGGGGCAGGCACAACCGCAACCGCCGCCGTGTTCAGGCCACGAAGAAAGCCTTCCGACACCGCTGCCGCAGGACCACAACGGCACGCTGCGGCAGGGCAGCGCCGATCAGGGGGTGGCCTGCCCGCCGCTCCGCCGCTCAATAAGACCGCGGCATTCCCAAGACATGCTGGCCGACATAGCCAAGGACCAGGTTCGTGGAGATCGGCGCGATCTGATAAATCCGCGTCTCCCGCCACTTCCGTTCGATCTCATACTCGCGGGCATAGGCGAAACCGCCATAGGTTTGCATGCATGTATCGGCGGCTTTCCAGGCGGCTTCCGAGGCCAGTAGCTTGGCGATATTCGCATCCGCCCCGCATTCCTGCCCATTATCGAACAGCGCGGCGGCGCGCCGGCAGACCATCTCTGCCGCTTCCAACTCCGCCCAGGCGCGGGCGATGGGAAACTGCACCGCCTGGTTCTTACCGATCGGCGCACCGAAGACGACGCGGTCATTGGCATATTGGACCGCCTTCTTAATAAACCATTTGCCGTCGCCGATCGCCTCCGTCGCAACAAGAATCCGCTCGGCGTTCATCCCATCCAGAATGTAGCGGAAGCCCTTGCCTTCCTCGCCGATCAGGCTGTCGGCCGGAATACGGAAATTGTCGAAAAAAACCTCGGTCGTGTTGTGGTTGATCATCGCCTTGATCGGTCGCACGGTCAGCCCCGTGCCGGTATTCTTTTCCCGCATATCCAGCAGGAAAACCGACAAACCATCGCTCCGCTTCTTGACCTTATCAGCCGAGGTGGTGCGCGCCAGCAGCAGCATCATGTCCGAGTGCAAGGCGCGTGACGTCCAGACCTTCTGGCCGTTGATGATGTAGGAATCGCCATCACGCACCGCCCGGGTCTTCAACTGCGTGGTGTCGGAACCGGTCGTCGGTTCGGTTACCCCGAAGGCTTGCAGGCGGATGCGGCCAGCGGCGATCTCGGGCAGATATTTGCGCTTCTGCGCTTCGCTACCATGCCGCAGCAGGGTGCCCATGATATACATCTGGGCGTGCCCCTGGCTGGCCACGCAGCCACTGGCGTTGATTTCCTCCAGAATCACCGCGGCGGCGCGCAGCGGCAGGCCGGAACCGCCATATTCCTCGGGGATCAGGGCGCCGAGGAATCCCGCCGTCGTCAATTCATCGACGAATTGCGTCGGATAAGCCTCTTTTTCCTCGAGTTCCGCCCAATACGTGCCGGGGTAGCGCGCGCAAATGCGGCGCACGCTTTCGCGCAGTTCCGGGTAATCTTCACCAAGAGCAACGTAGGTTTCTTCGGACATCTCCACCTCCAGCAAGTCCATTCGTGCGCAAGCCATGCCTAAGCATGGGCGTCGGGTCAAACCCCTGCTAAAGCGCGACCGTCATGCGCATTCTGTTCGTCACCTCCAACCGCTTGGGCGATGCCGTGCTTTCCACGGGCCTGCTCGACCACCTGATCCGCACCAACCCGACGGCGCGGATCACGATCGTCTGCGGCCCCGTCGCTGCGGATCTGTTCGCCCGGATGCCCAATCGCGATCGGACCATCGTGATGCGCAAACGCGACCATGGATTGCATTGGCTGTCCCTGTGGGCCGCGGTGGCCCCCACAGTGTGGGATCTGGTGGTCGATATCCGCGGCTCCGCCCTATCCTGGCTGGTGCCGACCCGCCGGCGAGCCATTTTCCGGCGGCGGGGCGGGCCAAAAGTGGCGGAACTGGCCGCCATCCTGAGCCTGACACCGCCGCCCCTGCCGGTCGCATGGTTCAACGCCGCAGACGAGCGGCGGGTCCGTCACGTGCTGGGCACGGACCGTCCGTTTATCGCTCTGGCACCGACGGCGAATTGGGCGCCGAAAGTCTGGCCGGCAGACCGCTTCGCCGCCGCCTTTCGCGCCTTGGCCACCGCCGAGACCGTGCCGGTGATCCTGGGTGGACCCGGAGCGGTGGAACGCTCGATGGCCGCCCCGCTGCTGGCGGCGCTGCCCGACGCGATCGATCTGGTCGGACGCCTGACCTTGCCTGAAGTATCCGCTTTGCTCGCCCGTGCGCACCTGTTCATCGGCAACGATTCGGGTCTCATGCACATGGCGGCGGCAGCCCGCACACCGACCTTGGGCCTGTTCGGGCCAACCGACGATACCGTCTACGGACCGGCTGGACAGCGTGCGGCGCGGGTGAAAGCGCGCGACATGGACGCCATCACCGTCGAGGCCGTGGTCGCGGCCGCGACCGAATTGCTGAACCAGCCGCCGTCCTGATCGCGGTTTGCCGCTGCCTGGAACCCATGCTACCGCCACTTCTTCCGTGCATCGCCATCAGCGCCATCATGAACAGGCCCATCATGAATCAGACATTCACCACGCCGCAGAGCGACCGTTTTTTTGAGGATTACACGATCGGCGCCACCTATGACTGCGGGTCGGTGACGGTGTCGGAGGCCGAGATCATCGGCTTCGCCAAAGAATACGATCCGCAGGTCATGCATATCGATCCCGTCGCCGCGGCGCAGGGCCCTTTCGGCGAGGTTATCGCCAGCGGCTGGCACACGATCGGTCTGGTGATGCGCCTGTATGTGGATACGTTCCTGCCGTTCAATGGCCTCGCCGCGCCGGGAATCGATGAGCTGCGCTGGCCGCTGCCGGTGCGGCCTGGCGATACGCTGTCGGTTACGGTGACGGTTTTGGACGGCCGGCGGTCACGCAGCAAGCCGGATCGCGGGCTGCTGAACTTGCTGATCGAAGCACGGAACCAGAAGGATCAGCCCGTGCTGAGCCTGAAGCCGATGAATTTCATCCGCACACGCCATCCCGCACCAGAGGCCTGAGCGAGGAGCCGGCGCCAGGAGCCTGAGCCAGAGATCTACGCCCGAGGTCTACACCCGTGATCTGCGCCGGTGATCTACGCCGGTGATCTACACCGGTGATCTGCGCCGGTGATCTACAGCGGTGGGGGCATGAACGTGCTGGACAGGACCAAGACCCCGAGATGATGGCACGCCGGCTTGGCGTCAGCCGCGGCGCGGCTCCGCGGGTGCCTCATCCAGCCCCCACTCGCTGACAAGCGCCGCTCTGCGCGCTTGCAGGTCGGTGCGGCGCGTGCGCAGGCGCGCATCTTGCCAAACGCGCAGGCCAACCGGCACCAACTCGGTCAATGCCCAGGCGGCAGCGGCGGCAAGCCAGACGGCCAAGACGGTCATCGGCCGACAAAGTTGCTCCATGCAGCCATGCAACCCGGCGCAAGCATAAAACGCCCGCTGCACCGGGCCGATGGCGGCAGCGGCTTGAAACAACAGCACCGCGCGGGCCAAGCCGAGGCCAGGCGAGCGATCGATCAACAGCGTCACCAACCCCGGCAGCAGCAGAACCACCAGCGGCACGGTCAGATCCGGCGACAAGGCCAGCATAGCCCCCGTACCCAGCGCCAGCAGCAGACAAACGAGTGCGCGCACAACCCCGCCGGACCGCGTTTTTTGCACCGTCGGCGGCTTCACGGCGCGACCGCGCCCAGCAAATGCACGATCAGCAGGGACAACCCAAGACCGCCGACCATGGTGGTGCTGGAATGGCGCATCCCACGTGAGCGGAGCAGGTTATTGTCGGCGATGGCGGCAAGTTCGGCATCGATCCCCGCCACTTCGTCGATCGCCGAGCGCGCGCCGTCTTCATCGGCCTGACGGCGTTCACGGTCGAAGACCAGATCGATCATCGGCCGCAGGTCGCCCGCCCGCGCCAAATCCTGCAACCGCGCCGCCATCTCTTGGCGCGTTGTCCGATTCCGCCAGGACTCCACACCGGGTCTAAGCCGCCGCACCACCCATGCCGCCAGTTGCGGCAGCGGGCCGACCCGGTAGATCGCCTGTAACTGGCGCAACGTTTTCGCTTCCGCCTGCCACAGATCCGCGCCGGTCTGGTCCAACAGCGGATCGAACAGACGATCCCACTCATTATGGCAACGGGCGGCGATGAAGGCGGCAATCCCGTCATTGATCAACGCCTCCTTGGCCGTAGCGGCCAGATCATCCAGGGCGCGCAGCAAGGCTGGGACATCGATCACCCAGCGGTCAGCCAGTGCCGGGTCGGCGCATGGCAACAGCGGGTTCATCAGGTAAAAGGCCCGCAGCATCCCGTCGGGCAGTCCGCTCTGCACCAGGGACTGGCACAGGGTAACCGCGGGCGGCACTGGGCGGGTGCGGCCATCAGCCCCGCGCGCGAGCCAAACCGACAGCACATCATGCGCGAAAATCTCGTAGACGATGGATACGGCGCGGACATCCTGCTGGACCGCGACGGCCATCAACCCCTCCATGCCATCCGGCCGGACAGCCAAACCGCGCCAACATAGCGGCATCCGCGGGTCCAGCACGGCAATCGCCCACATCACCAGCTTTGCATCGCTGCGAATATCGGGCCGCGTCTCCGAACGGCGGCGACGCGCCAACTCCTCTATCTGCTGTGCCACACCGGCATTGCCCAAGCCGCGCCGCAGCCAATCCGAAATCGCCCCATTGCGAAGCGCCTGCACCGCCCGCCGCTCCGAGCGGAACATGGCGAAGGCCAGTGTGCGGGCATCGAACACCTGCATATCGCCGATCGTCAGCGGATCATGGCTGCGGCGCGGCGGGCTGGAGGCGACACGGCGTGCCCGCGCCGCGTTGGGATCGAGCAGCAACTGCGGCGACGGCCGGTGGTCCGGATCTTCGGCCAACATGCCCGATAGAAGATCGGTCAGAAATCCCGGCATGCGCAGGCCGCGCGAGACGGCCACGAAACTACCATATTCCAACTTGGCGCGGATGATCTCGTCATCCGTCATGCCGGCGCAGGGCGATTTGCCGATGGCAAGGCACAGCATCAAGACGCCAAGGGCATAGACGTCATCGGCGATCACACCCTCTCCGCGGGCCACGGGCGCGCACATCGCGCTATAGGGGGTTTCAAACAAGGCTGGTTGCAGCATGGCCGGCGGACCGGTCCAGGCGGCGCCAAGCGTGATGGGCTGGCCGGGTGCTTCGAGAAACACGTTATCGGGCCGGATGGCGCGATGGGTCAGGCGCATGGATTGCAGGGTCAGCAAGGTCCGGGCCGTTGGCTTCAGTACTTGTTCGACCAACGCTTTTTCCGACCAGCGCTGCGGCACGGCGGAAACCAGAGGCCCCGGCGGCGCGGTGCAGATGATGTAATACGCTTCCCCGCCATCGGCCGCCGGCCCAAGCCCATGGCCGCTGGGGGTCATCAGATTGTCGATATGATCACGGATGCGATGCAGCGCATCCAACCGCGGCGAGGCATCGCGTGCGACGGCGATGGCGATATGACCGCCATCTGCTGCGTTGGGGCTGGCGGCGAGAAAGGCCGGCAAGCCGCCTCCGGCATCCGGCAACGGCTTTGTCGGATCAACGGTGAAGCGGCCAGCAATCGGCGGCAGGGCTGTGCTAAGGGTCGGCGGCATCGGACGCGGGCCATTCTGATCGGGCCGCACCAGCCTAACGGTGAAGAGGTTGAGGTTTGGTTAACACCACGCCGCCGGCGACATTCCACCGCACGCAGACGGGGCGGTGCCCTCTCGCTGTTACGCGGGGCACTCGTCTAATCGTCAAGCGGGACGCGCGTGTCTGATCGTCGCGCGGGACGCGCGCGTTTAATCGTCAAGCGGGCCGCGCGTGTCTAATCGTCACGCAGGGCGCGCGCGATTAATCGTCAAGCGGGACGTGCGCGTGCAATCATCACGCAGGGCGCGCGCCTCTAACCATCACGAGGCGCCGCCTTCTAGCCGAGCGCTCGGCAATCGCAGCGCGGCCTCGTGCGACACGCAACGCACCGGCCGGCCGCCAAAAACACCGCGCGCCACGGCGTCAGTCGCCAAACGGATCGCGCACCATAATCGTGTCGTCACGCTCGGGGCTGGTGGATAGCAACGTCACCGGCGCATCCACCAATTCCTCGATACGGCGCACATACTTCACCGCCTGCGCCGGCAAATCAGCCCACGAGCGCGCACCAACGGTCGAACCGGACCAGCCTTCCATGACCTCATACTCGGGTTCAGCCGCGGCCTGCGCGCCGGGAGAAGCGGGCAAATGGCGGGAAAACCGACCATTGATGCGATAGCCGGTGCAGATCTTCAGCGCCCTCAGCCCGTCCAGCACATCCAGCTTGGTCAGCGCAATGCCATGCACACCACCGACTTTCACGGCCTGACGGACCAATGCCGCGTCAAACCAGCCACAGCGGCGGCGGCGACCGGTAACGGTGCCGAACTCCCGCCCGCGATCGCCCAGCAACTGCCCGATCTCATCGGTCAATTCGGTCGGAAACGGACCAGACCCGACGCGCGTCGTGTATGCCTTGGCAATGCCCAGGACGAAACCGACCGTGCTCGGGCCAACGCCAGTGCCCGAAGCCGCCGTCGCAGCAACCGTGTTGGAGGAGGTGACGAACGGGTAGGTGCCGTGATCGACATCCAACATCACCGCCTGCGCGCCCTCGAACAGGATGCGCTTGCCGTCGCGACGCAGGGTATCCAGCCGCTCCCACACCGGTTCGGCATAAGGCAAGATCTGCGGTGCCAGCGCCAGCAACTTCGCCAGCAGATCATCCTTGCCGAACTCCGGCGCACCAAGGCCGCGCAACAGCGTGTTATGGTGGCGCAGCAATTCGTCCAACTTGGCCGACAGCGTCTCCGGCTCCGCCAGATCGGCGACCCGGATGGCACGGCGCGCCACCTTGTCCTCATAGGCCGGACCGATGCCGCGCCCGGTGGTGCCGATTTTCGCCGACCCGCGCGCTTCTTCGCGCGCAATGTCCAACGCCGGATGCAGCGGCAGGATCAGCACCGCATTATCGGCGATGCGCAGCGTCTCCGGCCCGACCGCAAGGCCCTGCGCGCGCACGCGCGCGATCTCGGACAAGAGCGCATCAGGATCGACCACGACGCCATTGCCGATCACCCCAAGCTTGCCACGCACCAGCCCGGACGGCAGCAACGACAGCTTATAGGTCTGATCACCGACCACCAGCGTGTGGCCAGCATTATGCCCGCCCTGAAAACGCACCACGACATCGGCGCGACTGGCCAACCAGTCGACAACCTTACCCTTGCCCTCGTCGCCCCATTGGGCGCCGATCACGGCGACATTGGCCATTGCCTCAGCCTTTGCTGTTTAGAGCGTGATGACCGGCGGCGGAATCGCCGGAAGTCTGGCTCACGCGATCGAAAGATGGATCCGGATCGACGGCCGGAACAACGCCATGCGCGTCCCGGCCTACCGGCGCGGCCTCTCCGGCGCGCAGGATATGCGTGCAATCCAGACGAATTGCCTCGTCCTGGTCATTGGCAACAGGGGCCAGGGCCGCGACTGTGGCGTAACCGGCGGCCCTGAGTGCGGCCAAGCGCGACCGGTCGGCGCCATGCGGCACGAACAGCCGCGGACGCGCGACATGCGGCGCGGCGACGCGCAGAATGGCATCCGGGAATAAGGTAATGCCTGTCGCAGGCTCGCTATCGCCGCAGATATAGCGGCCACCGCGGCCAAGCTCCTCGTGCCGGCCGGGGGCGTAGACGGTAACCGACACGCCGGTTTCATAGCGGAAACCGCGAAATTCGACCGGATCGACGGTCAGGCGCAAATCGGGCTCAGCGGCGCGGACGGCGGCCACTGTCGCGGCAACCCGATCGGCCAGCGTGCCCGCCAACCCGGGCAGGTTCGCCGCGGCCAAGGCCGCCAAAGCACGATCGGCCGGACCGGCCGCCAGCAACAACTCGGTCAGAACCGGCGCCAGCGCCGCCCCGTGCTGCGCAACAGCCGCAACATCCTTGCGATCCAGCGCTCGGCTCAGCGCGCTCCGCTCTGCCCCGGTGATCCCGGCACCATCCAGCAAGGATGGCACCAGCATCGGCAAGGTCAGGTCGAAACTGACGCGGGTCAGGCCAACCGCCGCCAAGGCTTCGGCGGCAACCAGGATCGTCTCGGCATCGGCTTGCGGACTGTCCGGGCCGATCAACTCCAGCCCCGCCTGAGAGATCTGACGATGCGGCTGCAACTGATTGCCGCGCACGCGCAGGCATTGGCCGGCATAGGACAGGCGCAGCGGCCGCGGCGCCGTTCCCAGGCGATTGACGGCGATACGGGCGATCTGCGGCGTGGTATCGGCGCGCAGCCCCATCATGCGCTGGCTGTCAGGGTCCATCAGCCGGAAAATCTGATCGGCCACGGCGGCGCCGGAGCCGGCGAGCAAACTATCCTCGAACTCCAGCAACGGCGGCTTCACCCGCTGATAGCCGTGCGCGGCGAAAATCGTCATCAGCGCCTCAACAGCAGCCGCCTCGGTCTCCGCCTCAGGGGGCAGGAGATCGCGCAGGCCGGCCGGAAGAAGTGCCGGGTTGGGCGGCAGGTCGTCAGTCATGGGGGCTTCAGCTACCAGCAAACGGCGCGGGGGGGAACACCTTGACACCACCAGCGTGGCGCAAAGAGGTCGGAAACTAGGCGAAGACGGACGGCGACGGAAGGGCGCAGCCGCGCCACCTGCTGCTCCCCTTGGCGCTCCCCTTGGCGCTCCCACATGCCACCGCCCCTGCGCCGCCCCTGGCACCGCCCCTGGCACCGGCCATGCCGCTGCAATCGGGCGCGCGTCGGGGGCCATCGTATGCGCCGCCGCGCGACAGTTAACCGTTCCTTAGCGTTTGCCGGCTAAGCCTCGCCAGCGCCCGCCATGCTGTTTACCACCCCCCTCTTCATCCTCGGCTTTCTCCCGATCGCCCTCGCCGGCTTTCATGTGGCCGGGCGTCTGGGCGGATCTTCAGGCGGACTGCCCGCGACACTCTGCTGGCTCATCGCGGCCAGCCTCGTCTTCTACGGCTGGTGGAACCCCTGGCACCTGCCACTCCTGATCAGCTCGATTCTGGTTAACCACCCCATCGCCAGGCAGATCGGCCGGTCGAGCACGCCGCGGCTGTGGCTGACCGCGGGTCTGACGCTGAACCTCGGGGTGCTGGCGATCTTCAAATACGCCGATTTCCTGCGCCAAACGATCGCGCCCGGCGTGCCGCCATTCGGTCTCGCTCTACCGCTCGCGATCAGCTTTTTCACCTTTCAGCAGATCATGTTCCTGGTCGACACGGCGCGCGATCCGGACAGACCCCGCCCGACGCTGCTGTCTTATGCCGCCTTCGTCACCTTCTTCCCGCACCTGATCGCAGGCCCGCTCGTTCGCCCGGCCGAGATCATCCCGCAACTGGCGAGACCGGGCCGGCTGGATGCAGATCAAATCACCGATGGGCTTTTGATCTTCCTGCTGGGCTTGGGCCGTAAATGCGTCCTGGCCGACATGTTCGGCAGCTTCGCCGATACCGGCTTCGCCGCCGCCGAGGCCGGTCAGACGCTGACGTTCTTCGAGGCCTGGTATGCCACCCTGTCCTACGCCCTGCAGATATATTTCGATTTCGCCGGGTATTCCGACATGGCGTTGGGGCTGGCGCGCATGTTCAACATCCGCTTTCCGCTGAATTTCGACAGCCCCTATCAAGCCCGCGACATCGCCGATTTCTGGCGGCGATGGCACATCACCTTGGGCGCCTTCCTGCGCACCTATGTCTACATTCCCCTCGGCGGCAACCGGCACCATCATACCGCGAACCTGATGGCAACGATGCTGCTCGCCGGGCTGTGGCACGGCGCGGGCTGGAATTTCATCCTCTGGGGCGGCTGGCACGGCGTCATGCTGTCGCTGCATGCCGCATGGCGCCGCCTCAACCGCCCGCTCCCCGCACCGCTCGGTCAGACCATCACCCTGCTCGGCGTCATCCTGGCCTGGGTGCCGTTCCGCACCGGATCGGTCACCGGCATCAGCGCGATGTTCGCCGGGTTGAGCGGCCTGAACGGGATCACCCTGCCGCGCATGATCGTCAACGCCATGCCACCGCTCGCCGCTATCGCACAGCCCGTCTCCGTCATGCCCTCGCTCGGCGATGCACGGACCCTGAGTTTCCCCGAAGTCACCGCCTGCCTGCTGCTAGGCTGGTGCATCGTGCTGGCGCTGCCCAACATCCACCGCATGAGCATCAATCTGCGCCACTGGGCCCTTACCTCGGGTTTCGCCCTATCGGTGCAGGCCGTGTTCTTCGCCCCGCACGTCGCCCCATTCCTGTATTTCCAGTTCTGATGCGCCGTCTGCTTCTCTGCTGCGCAAGCTCCCTGGCAATTTACCTCCTCCTGTTCGCCGGCATCCTCGACCGCCCACTCACACTGGGCGCGCTACAGGCACGAATCGACGCCAATCTGGCGCGCGGCCAGCAGATCGAAGGGCCGAAACTGGTGATCATCGCAGGCTCCAACGGCCCCTATTCACATCGCTGCGAAACCATCGAGCCAATCCTCGGCCTGCCTTGTGTCAACGCCGGCGTCGCCGTCGGGGTCGGCCTGGATTATCTGTTCGCACGATGGGAAACGCAGTTGCACAAGGGCGACATCGTCTACCTGCCCTTGGAGGAAGCCCAATACGCCCGCCAGCACGCCAGCGCAGCCTTGGGGCCGGATGCAGCCATCATGCTCCGACACGATCGCACGACGCTGGCCGCCATGCCGTGGCATCGCATCACCGCAGCCGTCTTCACCGGCGACCTGCGCGGCTTGGTCATGAGCATGATCGAGATGACGCTGAACCACGACGGGTTCCACGACCCGCGCGCCAGCCTGACCGGCACGGTCAACGCCTGGGGCGATCATGTCGGCCATACGCCCGCGCTCGGTCAGCCCAATCAGGATGTATTGGCGCGCTTCATGCCGTATCATCCGGATGGCGCCCAAATCACCAACGGCTATGGCAGCACGCTGATCGCGCGCTTCCTCGACACGGCGCGCGCGCGCGGCATCACGGTGATCGGCGGGCTACCGACGGGCTTCGCCGATTCGCCGATCGCCGCCGAGGCCCTGGATGCGATCCGCACGCTATACCGTGCCCATGCAACGCCGTTCCTGGCCCTGCCGAACCTCAGTCGCTACCCGCGAACGGCATTTTTTGATAGCGCTGACCATCTAAACGAGCAGGCCCAACAAACCCATTCGGTCGCCGTGGCGAACGCCCTGGCGGCCATGCTCGACACGATACCGACATCTACGCAGGCAATTTTATACCCCACGCCGATGCCGGCTTCAAACCCCACGCCGATGCCGGCTTCAAACCCCACGCCGATGCCGGCTTCAAACCCCACGCCGATGCCGGCGATGCCACCGCCGGCGGTCACGGCATCGCTATCGGGGCCGATGCCTTAAGCAGGCAAACCCGCTGCTGCTTGTCCTGACACCGAGCCGCCGCCTGATTCTCCGCCTCGGCCGCCGTTTCGCCGCACGCACTCGCGCAGATCGGCCGATCGCTCACCAAGACACAGGCCACGCCGATGAAAGACGCCTTGTCAGAGGTGCAGCGGGCCGCGTTTTCCGAGGTGTTGCGAATGTCGGCCGCTGCCTCGAAGCCACGGGACATATCGGCATACACACACTGCTTCGGCTCCAACGCCGTGGCGACGCACCCATCCAAGGCGCGTTCCGCAACGCGGACCGGGATCGCCGCCGGGCAGGCCATGCGCCCGTTCACGGGCTTTTCACCGTCGCCATGCGCGATTCTGGCACGAGCAACAAAGAGATCGTTGGTGGTATAATTGATCACCGACCACGCCGCCGTGCAGTCCGGCGGGGCTTCACTGTCCACCACCACAGGCGGGACATGCAGGCCAAGATCGAACGCGGTTGGCCCGGCCAAGGCCGCGCCGCACCACCAGGCGCACAGCAGTGCCGCCAACGCGGCGATCCCTGCACCCAGGGCCCGATGGCCCCGGTGCGCATGTTTCAGGCGGCTCTGTTCGTGCAACCAAGCCATCCTCAGCGTGCCAACTGCTGCCAGTGAACCGGGATCATGAAACCTGCATTCGGATCGGTCACGTCGATGACGTCGGCCGAACCGGTGCGATAATGCACGCTGTAGGCAACCTCCCGGCCGATCGTAACATAGCGAGCAAAAATCTCCGTCGCCGCCGCCGCTACCGACCGGCAGGTGACATCGGGCGTCAGCCGGTAGGACAAGCGCACCAAGCCTTTCGGGGTGAAAAACAATACCAGGTAGCTGCCGCTGCCGACACAGGCCGAGCTGCCCACCCGCAGACTGCCGGCATCGGCCAGGTAGATCCAGAAATAGCGAACATCCCCGACAAATTCCGTCGCCTGCGGCAACGACGCCCAGGCCAATGACGGGATCGGCCGCGGCAGTGCCGCGTTGACGTCGCGCACATTCATGCCGAAGGCGAAGCCATCTGTCAGGGCAAGAAAATCGCTGCGGCCTTGATGCAAAGCCGGCAAGCCCGTCACCATCGCATGATCCCACTGCAAGGGTGGCGGCGACAGCATCCGCAGCCGGTCGACCCCGCCCCCCTTCGGTGCCTCCGCTGACGCGGTCGGAGGAGGGCTGACAACGCCGGGATCGGCAATTGGGGGGCTGGCACGCATGGGCGGACCGTTCTGCCCGAACGCCGCCCAATCACCCGCCCCCAGCAGCATAACCAGCGCGGCAACCGCACGCACCAGCGCACGACCGATGCCGCGATTGGCGCCGCGACCGCACACCATGCCTCTCTGCCTATCAACGCCGCGTATTTGCAAACGCACCTCTGCCAAACCATCGCAACGAGGAAAATATATCAAACGCGACGGTTCCGTGCGAGCCAATGCATTGAAAGCCGAGCACCGCGACCGCATATGGCGGCGCGCAAGGAGTTTGCCGATGACCGATACCAATCTAGAACAACATCATTTTGGCGCCGAAGTTGGCCGCCTGCTCGACCTCGTCGTCCACTCGCTCTATTCCGAGCGTGAGATTTTCCTTCGTGAACTGATCGCCAATAGCGCCGATGCGATCGATCGCCGTCGGTTCGAGGCGTTGACCGATCCCAGCCTCGCCCCACCGGCGGAAGCAAAGGTCCGGGTCGTCCCCGACAAGGACGCCAGCACCCTGCTGATCGCCGATGACGGCATCGGCATGACGCATGACGAACTGGTGGCCAACCTGGGCACCATCGCCCGCTCGGGCACCCGCGCCTTCGCGCAAAACCTCGCCAGCGCCAACCCCGAGGATCGGCCGAACCTTATTGGCCAGTTCGGGGTGGGGTTCTACTCGGCGTTCATGGTGGCGGACCGGGTGGAGGTGACGTCGCGCAAGGCCGGCAGCGAGGAAGCATGGCTGTGGTCGTCCGAGGGCGGCGGCGCTTTCACCATGGCCCCCGCCATGCGCGCCAGCGCGGGCACCGATATCGTCCTTCACATCAAAAAGGACGCCGAGGAATACCTCGATTCATATCGCCTGGATCAGGCGGTGCGCAAATGGGCCGACTACATCACCGTGCCCGTTACCATCGCAACCGACGGCACGGACCGCACGGCCAATGCTGCCACTGCGCTGTGGCGCAAGGCCAAGGCGGACGTCACCGAGGACTCGTACAACGAGTTTTATCGCCGCCTGGGTCATTTCTTCGACACGCCTTGGGCGACGCTGCACTGGCGTGCGGAAGGCGTGCTGGAATATTTCTGCCTGCTGTTCATCCCCTCCTCCAAACCGATGGACCTGTTCGAGGGCGATAAGGAAAGCGGCGTCCGCCTGCATGTGCGGCGCATGTTCATCACCGACAAGGCGGACTTGCTGCCGCGCTGGCTGCGTTTTGTCAGCGGCGTCGTCGATACCGAGGACCTGCCGCTCAACGTCTCACGCGAGATGTTGCAGAACACGCCCGTTCTCGGCCGCATCCGCAAGGCGTTGGTCGGCCGCGTGCTGGCGGAACTGAAGACCCGCGCCAAGGATGCCGAGGATTATGCCAAGTTCTGGGAAACCTTCGGTAGCGTGCTGAAGGAAGGTCTTTGGGATGACGCGGAATACCGCACCGAACTGACCGGCTTGGTCCGCTTCTGGTCCTCGACACAGGACGGTCTGACCTCCCTGCCCGACTATGTCAGCCGCATGAAAGAGGGCCAGGACGCGATCTACTACCTGACCGGGGATGACGAAACGGCGCTGAGGAACTCGCCACAGCTCGAAGGGCTGCGCGCGAAAGGCTACGAAGTGCTGCTGATGGCCGATCCGATCGATAATTTCTGGCCCGACCGGCTGACCACGTTCGAGGGCAAGACGCTGAAAAGCGCCACCCAGGCGGCCGACGACCTGGATGCCGCCGAAGAGCAGCCGGAGACGATCACGACCCTGCTAAGCGCGATGCGGACGATACTGGGCGATCGGATCAGCGATGTTCGCGCCACCGCGCGCCTGACGGACAGCGCCGTGGTGCTTGCCCCCGAAGGCAAGGGCATGGACCTGCAGATGCAGCGCCTGATGCGCCGTTCGGGCCGCGCC
>Ga0164296_1001814_pt1 | contig 21979 bp, 39 predicted proteins | sample GEODES057metaG_FD_113533 | JGI IMG/M metagenome (GOLD analysis project Ga0164296, IMG submission 113533) | Dystrophic lake water microbial communities from Trout Bog Lake, Wisconsin, USA - GEODES057 metaG | ecosystem: Environmental > Aquatic > Freshwater > Lake | place: USA: Trout Bog Lake...
ATCATATTGGAAAGCTGTGTGTTCATCGATGAACAGGGCTATGATGAATTAGCAACTAAACTTGGAGACTATTGGAATGAAGAGCAACAAGAAGATAAACCAAATAGCTGAAGATACACATTTTGGCATACACCAAAGTCCCTTATGGCATCAACAGAGTGTGCGTTATGGATTTGGTGTAGTAGAAGAGTGCCAGCGTGAATTGCGTGCCAATGGCTACGATGATGCGGCTGATTTATTAGGAAAGCATTTCGATCATTGGTTTGACAAATCATAGAAAATCTGTTATAATATACATTATGAAAATACATCCCGCTAACATTTGGTTTCCAAACTACCCGTATATACCCGGGCATAACAGTACCTATTACAATAGAATCACTGATGGGGCTATGCGTGGTATCGTTAATCTCGGCAATCCAGATCCTAATCGAATCAACAGCGGTGCCTTACGCCACAGGGTAGAGCCTGCTATGGCTCCATCCTGTGTCATACATATAAAGAGAAAGCAAGTATGAGCGACTATACACCAGATCGTTGGGTCATCGTAGAAATCAACAGTCCCGAACACGGCCGGATTCGTAAAGTATTAGGTTCGTGGTATGGCGGGTTTGCCGGATCAGATTCCTGGAGGATGAACTCGGGTATAGAAAAGGTCATCGACCAAGGTGACTACTATGATGTAGTTGGATCGTCGGGGTCTGTATATAAATGCATCAAGGGTGCCGAAGGTATGAGTGCCTATACCAGCGGAGTTTATGAAACCTACCGAAAACAATTGGAAGAAAGCGGTATAGGAACTATGGAGATAGTAACAATATGAAACAAGAACTAGATGATTACCTATGTAATAAGTATCCAAAACTGTTCATAGAACGCGACCTACCAATGACCGAGACTGCAATGTGCTGGGGCCTCGCCTGCGGAGATGGTTGGTTCAATATACTAGATCATCTATGCGGCCTCATCCAACGCCATATTGATTGGAAGAATCGAAATGAAGAACTAGTGGCACAGGTAGTGGTAGAACAGGTCAAAGAAAAGTTCGGTACTCTGAGATTCTACTATAGAGGTGGAGATGACTACGTCAGTGGTCTGGTATCCATGGCAGAATCTATGAGTGGTGTGACCTGTGAGACCTGTGGCTCCGGCGCTAAAACAGATTGGAACAGTGGTTGGGTACACACTACCTGTGAGCCCTGCCAGGAAGCCCGAAACAAGAAACGTGCAGAATTCCTAACCGATAGCCTAAAGAATGACATACTATGACCTTACCAGATGAAAGATACCGTGCCGTTATGCAGGCCCACAATTTGCTAGTTGATCTAGTAGTGCCACAACGTACTCCAAGAGTGCCTACGGCAATCAGACAGCGTGCCCAGAGTGCCTTGAGACACTATCCCTCTGCCTACGATATGGAGAGAGCCAGCGACCTTGCTCCACAGATATTCCAGGATCGGCTGGATCCACTCTATGCTATGGTCAAGCGATACGATCAAGAAAAGAAAGAGGGTACACACAAGTGCAATGCCTGCGGCTGTGAATACACAGATGATGAAGGCGGGGTAGAAGGTGACTTCGGAATCCTGCCCATGGCATTCTGTCCAACCTGTTTCTCATGTATGTGTGACATGGTCTCACAATACATGGGCTACGGTGAATACGCAGAGGAAGAACATGACAAAACTACTGGCCTATCAGATATATCTTGACTCCGAGGGTCGAGAAGTATTCACACAGAAGATCTACGGTAGCATGATAGAATACAAGTATGCTGATGGAGAGAAAATATTTGTGACTCTACAAGAACAGTTTCTCGAGAGACATACCTATGTACGACACTATAACACACCAGGATGGGGGGAAGAATGATAGTAGAAACACTGGAACAGACCATAAGCGAAGTAAACGGACTCTGGGATTGGGTCGTGGGCATCATCGCCGGATGGGGTCTGACATTTACCCTAGTAGTCGTGGGCATAGTATATGCCCATGTTCTCATACGCAGATTGAATAGGAAGATCACTGAGATGGAAAATCGTTTAACCACAGAAGACAGAGATATCAGCCTACGACTGAGAAAGCTAGAACGATGAAATTGATATTGATGTTGAGTTCGGGTGTGGCCTTGATCTGTTGCGGATTGATCTTTGCCATAAATTATACAGAGTCACATACCGTAGAAGTACGTTATGATTGCCGCATGCTGATCGGAGGATGGCATCCAGACTTCCCGGCTCGTGTGATCGAAGATTGTAGAATGAAAAATAAGGAAAAATAATGTATTCAGATTTAGTACCAATGGTAGTGGAGAAGACAGGCCAGGGTGAGCGTGCCTTTGACATCTTCAGTCGATTATTAAACGATCGCATAGTCTTCCTCAACGGTGCCGTCCACGATGGATCGGCCAGCTTGGTCATAGCACAGATGCTACACTTAGAATCAGCAGACAGTGACAAAGACATACACTTTTATATCAATAGCCCAGGTGGTGTTATCACAGCTGGTATGGGAATATATGACGTAATGCAATTTATCAAACCCAATGTCTGCACCTATGTCATAGGACAGGCCTGTAGTATGGGCTCATTCCTAGCACAGGCTGGACATCCAGGCAAGCGTTTCATGTTGCCCTACGCTCGTCATATGATACATCAGCCCTCAGGTGGTGCCAGTGGTATGGCATCGGACATAGAGATCAGTTATAAAGAAATCATGCACATGAAAGATATGTTGACCCGTCTCTATGTCAAACACAATACCGCAGGCAAGACCTACGAAGATTTCGAACGAGATATGGATCGAGACACATTCATGACGGCTGAACAGGCATTGGCCTATGGGCTATGCGATAAGATCGTCGAGAGCAGATAAACTACCGACAAAAGTCTCCCATAAGACTGATTAAATAAAAGTGATTATGGGAGAATACATTATGGCACAACAAGACTACATTTTTTTAATTCTACTACTGATTGTCGGTGGATCCGCAGGCTGGATATTATTTGCGCTGACATACAATCACTTATCTAGTATGAAGAATATACAGATACAAATGATCCAAGATATCAAGACAGATATCACACAGATCAAATCTGAAATCAAAGAACTGAAATAAACTACCAATAAATATTGACAGAGATTATATCTGCGTGTATAATCTATATATCGGTCTAGGCGTCATCCCGATTCATAAACTCTGCCGCCATTGCTAATCTTATAGGAGAATGTAATGGCAAAATATTATTCAACAAAGCATTACGGGCACAATATTGGCCTGTCAGCGGTATTCCGACAGCCCAATGCGGATCACAGTCACTGTCACCTGCTACATGGTTACAGTCTAGCATTTACATTCACATTTGGATGTGACTCACTGGATGACAAGAATTGGGCAGTAGACTTTGGCGGACTTAAAAAGCTCAAAGCCTGGTTGGAAGATAGGTTTGATCACAAACTGTGTTTGGATCAACATGACCCTTACCTATCTAAATTCCAGGAATTGGAAGCATTAGATCTAGCAGAGATTAGAATATTTGCTGGTGTAGGTGCTGAGAAGTTTGCCTACCATGCGTTCAATTATGCCAATGATTTAATACAGGAAGCCAGCAACGGACGTTGCTATTGTGTAAGAGTAGAGTGCGCCGAGCATGGTGCTAATTCAGCGATTTACGAGGGATAGATATGGGTGACAAAGAATGGTTAGATCGAGTAGAACGGGCCTTTGAAGTCTATGAACGAAAGTTTGGCAGTCAGATACAGGTATCGAATTTTATAGATTGGCTGTTCCAACAGTATGGTATTGAGCACAAAAAGGATAAACAATGAAAAAAATATTAGTAACAGGGGGTGCTGGTTTTTTAGGCAGTCACCTATGTGATCGATTGGTAGAACAAGGTCATCACGTGCTCTGCGTGGATAACTATTTCACAGGTAGCAAGGCCAATATAGCTCATCTATTAGATCACAAGAACTTCGAAGTTATGCGACAGGATGTCTGCTTTCCATTATATGTAGAAGTAGACGAGATCTACAACTTGGCTTGCCCAGCTAGCCCGTTCTTTTATCAATGGGATCCGATACAGACCATGAAGACCTCAGTGTTGGGATCATATAACCTACTAGGCTTGGCCAAACGAACAGGTGCTCGAATCCTGCAGGCGTCAACCAGCGAGTGCTATGGTGACCCAACAGTACATCCACAGCCGGAAGAATACTGGGGTAATGTAAACCCAATTGGTATCCGTTCATGCTATGATGAGGGCAAGCGTGCCGCTGAAACTCTGTTCATGGACTACTGGCGTGTACACGATGTAGATGTGCGTATCGTTCGCATATTCAACACCTATGGTCCTAGAATGAACAAGAATGATGGACGTGTGGTCAGTAACTTCATCGTACAGGCCCTGCGTGGCGAGAATATCACCATGTATGGCAGTGGACAGCAGACTCGCTCATTCTGTTACGTCGACGATCTCATAGATGGTATGATGCGTTATATGGCATTAGATGCTGATGTCAGCGTACCCGGTCCGATCAATCTGGGCAATCCTGGAGAGTTTACCATGATGGAACTGGCCCAAAAGGTCATAGAACTCACAGGCAGTGCCAGCCAGATAGTACAGCAACCGTTACCATTAGATGATCCCAAACAAAGACGCCCAGATATCACCAAGGCCTCTAGCAAATTGGGCTGGACTCCGACTATTCCTTTAGAAGAAGGGTTGGTAAAAACCATTGACTATTTCCGAAATATCGTGTAAAATAGTAGTATTACAACAGAAAGGTCTATATGGATAAGTTTAGAACGTGGTATCGTACCTATCATACTGAGATCACTTGGTTCTTGATCGGTTGGTTAAGTCTGTCTGCACTACATGATTTTTCCATAGGAAACTGGGGAGGTCTAGCAATAGATTTAGGATTAATTTTTCTTAACCTATCATTTAATAAAAGGTCATAATGATCAAACGTATAGGCTGGGCCTGTAAGTGGATCAATGATCCAAGCGAAGTCAATGGCATGAAGATCAATGCCGCTGACCGGGACCTCAACACCACCACTACCACAGTAGCCTGGCTAAATAGACAGACCAAGGAGACAGCCGAACAGCGCCTCTGGGACATCATGGTGCATAATATCGGCGCCATAGACCGACTTGTAGAAAGGGTAGGAACACTAGATGAACACTTACGTATGGTACGTATCAGCAGTGATATTCTCCCTGTATATACTCATAGGGATTGGAGTTACTTTTGGCTACGGCCAGATGTTGTTGAATATTGCGAAAAGAATTTTGCCAAAGTAGGTGATCGTGCTCGCAGTCGCAACGTGCGACTCAGTTTCCATCCGGGACAATTTACCGTATTGGCCAGTGAAAATCCAGATATCGTTGATAGAAGTATAGAGGAATTCGAATATCATGTTAATATGGCACGGTGGATGGGTTATGGTAGAACATTCCAGGACCTTAAGATCAATGTCCACATCTCAGGTCGAGCCGGTCCAGCCGGTATCAGAAGTGCCTATCAGCGCCTCACACCCGAAGCCCGCATGTGTCTTACACTTGAAAACGAAGAAAACTCTTGGGGTCTTGACGACTGCCTCAGTCTCAGTGACATCATACCAACGGTCTTAGATATCCATCATTTCTGGATCCGCGAAGGCGAATACATCCAGCCCGATGATCATAGAATGACTAGAATCTTAGACAGCTGGCGCGGCGTCCGTCCTACCATGCACTATAGCATTAGTCGTGAGGACTATCTTGTTGATCATCCTAGAGATCAACTACCAGACTATAGAAGATTATTGGAACAGGGCTTCAAAAAACAGAAACTTCGTGCCCATAGTGAATTCATGTGGAACACAGCAGTCAATACCTGGGCCTTGGGATTTTTAACCACACATGACCTTATGGTGGAAAGTAAGGCGAAGAACTTGGCATCCTTCGCCTTATACGAACAGGCAAAAACTCTTACTTTGCTTTAGGCTTGCGAGTAGTTTTCTTAGCGACAGTGGCCTTGGCAGCTGTCTTCTTCACAGCAGTTTCTGCTTTAGGAGCACGTGGTTTGCGTGGCTTCTTGGCAGCTGGTGTACCAGATGTAACTGTCTCTTTGGCTTCTTCAACAACAGGAGCTGGAGTTGGCTCTGCAACTGGAGTTTCTACCTTGTAAGGGGCTTCTGCTTCAACTACCTGAGATTTTGATCTGCTACTGCGGATCAAGAGCCCGGCGAAAACTGCAACAACGGCGATAGCAATAATGATTTCCATAATGGATCCTTTCAAATTATATACGTTTATTTAACCACCGATAAATAACATTGTGATTAAATTGAATTCGATATCAAGTGCCGATTTACCTTTAAACCACATTGGTTGTGCTGTGCAAAAACAGGGAAAGTTCACAGCTAGAGATCCTCGGATGCCCCGTTAACCACTTGACAGGAATATTTATATGTATAACTTTATCAGATACTTACACGAAGGCAAGGCCAAAGACCTAGTCCAAACTCCATTACCTTATGCCCGTGATGCACTGGGTCGCAGTCTCAGCAAGGCTTCAATAGACTATCACTATGGTCATCTCTACAAGGCCTATGTTGATCGTTATAACAAGCGTGAAGGTGATCCTGATTTCAATGAAGCGGGTGCTTTTCTACACGACATCTACTTCACACAGTTCAGGTCCCCACGGAATTCTAATCAGCCTGTGGGCAAGAGCAAGGAATTTATAGAAGACAATTTCAAGTCATTTGATCGATTCAAGGACCAGTTCAAAGAGATCGCTATGAAGATACAGGGATCCGGATGGGCCTATCTGGCCAAGAACGGTGAGATCAAGACCATCAAGAACCACGAGATCCGCCAGGACATCATACTACTAATAGACTGGTGGGAGCATTCGATGTACGACTACAAGTGGGACAAAGAAGCCTATCTAAATAATCAATGGAAAATCATCGATTGGGACGTGATCAATCAGAGACTCTAATAAATAGAATTACACAGCAGGAGGGCATTCTACGCATAAATCGGCAGTAACACAGCAGTATACCTATTTCGGAGTCAACAATGCCTAATAATACAACAGTACCAGCAGTAGAACTAGAACTAGAAGAAGATGACGAGTTTGATCCTACAGATTACGGATTCATAATCTCAGCAGATGGCGAGCTCAAGAGCATCATGTACCCAGAAGATCTACTGGGAGATCCTCCAGAAGAAATACAGTTGATCCTAAAAATATTCGGTATATCCGGTATAGACGCTACAGAAGGCCGCACGATACACTAATTGATATCTATCATTCCGGCTAAATATGTTATAAACTTATTAAGAGCCTAGACGATGTCACTTTTTCCACCTTTAATCAACCCCACTTCTGGACAGACACTGGTTGTAGTAGTAGACCAGGGAGTTGAACAGACTCTCACCGTAGCACAGGCACAATCATTATTCCAAGTACGAGGCTACAGCGGTAGCCAAGGTATACCAGGATTCACTGGGTCAATCGGATACACGGGCTCAATCGGCTTCGTGGGTAGTTTGGGTTATACGGGCAGTCTCGGATACACAGGTAGTCTAGGTTATACAGGTAGTCTAGGCTATACAGGCTCGATCGGATTTGTGGGTAGTTTGGGATTTGTTGGATCAAAAGGCTACACAGGTAGTCAAGGACCTGCGGGAGCAGGCTATACTGGTTCAGCCAGTACCACACCAGGTTACACAGGTAGCGTAGGATTCACGGGATCTACCGGTGCAGGCTATACTGGTTCACGAGGACTAGTGGGCAACACGGGCTACGTAGGTAGTGTAGGATTTACAGGCAGTCAGGGTATTCCAGGTGGCTATGCCGCTATGGGCTATACAGGATCATCGGGCTATGTAGGGCGTGACGGCTACACAGGTAGCCAAGGTCCTATAGGATTCTCTGGTTCATACGCTGGCCGTGGTTATGTAGGCAGCAGTGGCTACAATGGTAGCCGAGGCTTCGATGGATTCACTGGCAGCCGGGGATATACAGGATCAGGTTATCAAGGTAGTCTAGGTAACACAGGCTACACAGGTAGTCGTGGATTTAACGGTTCAGCAGGGATCAACGGATCTATCGGATTTACAGGCAGTTCCGGTGCCGCAGTCTATCAAGGCTATACAGGTAGCCAAGGTAGGGACGGTGGCTATTCTGCCATAGGCTATACAGGTAGCCGAGGTGCCTATGATGCCATAGGATTTACAGGTAGCCAAGGTGTCCAGGGCATACCAGGAGATTTTGCCGCTACAGGCTATACAGGATCTGCTGGAGTAGGTTATACAGGATCACAAGGCTATACTGGCAGTCTTGGATATACAGGTTCCAAAGGTGTTCCTGGCTATGCCGGCAGCCAGGGGGTTGAAGGTCTTATAGGATATTATGGAAGCCAAGGTTATACAGGTAGCCAGGGCTACTATGGAAGTCAAGGTTATACGGGTAGCCAGAGTACGATACAAGGACCTCAAGGTGTCATAGGCTTTACAGGTAGCAAAGGGGATCAAGGAGTTCAAGGGCCACAGGGTGTCCAAGGACCGCAAGGTGCTCAAGGACCGCAAGGTGCTCAAGGGCCTAGCAATGCGTATGCCCTGGCCATGGATCAAGGGGTGGCCACTACAGATAGTCCCAGCTTTGTAAATGTCACTGCCACTTCAGACGAGAGACTAAAAACCAACATCAAAACCATAGAAGATGCACTGGATCGGACACTGCAGATGCGAGGTGTAACCTTTAATCGTATCAGCGACGGCTCAGCAGAGATTGGTGTTATCGCTCAAGAATTACAGATGATTTTCCCAGAATTAGTCACTGTGAGATCAGATGGAATGCTAGCGGTTTCTTATGGCAATATAGTAGCGGTACTGATCGAAGCTGTTAAGCAGTTGAAAAAAGAACTCGACGAACTTAAAAAAGATAGATAGGAGACGCTGTGACTCTGCAAAGCTCTGCCCCTATTACACTGTCCCAAATACTTTCAGAAGCAGGCGTGGGAACTACAGGACCGTTTGCACAGTCTAATGTCTACACTCTAGACGGTCATGGACTTCCCATCAACATGCTGGAATTTTTAGGTAAAAGTTTGGGACCGCCGGCTGGTACTCTACTGTCTACTTACTGTAGTGGATTCGACCTTTATGGAACTTATGCAAATGGATCAGGCGGGTCCTATAACTCTCTCATAGAATCTAACAGTGCCAGTTGTGGATGGTATCCAGCTAGTACATCGACTCCAGGATATGACTATTCCAGCAGTTATACATTTACAGCTGGTAGAGGTCGTTCAAGAATTCAATACCATGGATTACCATTATGTGCTAGAAGTAATGGTAGAGGAAATTATCCTAATCCTAATGGAGATGGAGGCACTTACTATGTACCCGGAGAAGGCGGCTACGGATATGTCGACGGCGGGGCTGCCGTTTTTACAATATCAGGCGGGGCGACCGATGGAGCTTCAGCCAACATGCAAGTTACTAGTTTTGCTCTAGCCCATGACCATCTTGTTGTGGAAATATATGACACCCAAACTGGCGAAGTAGTAGGATATGGCAATTACGATGTAAACGAAAATGTCACTCCTAACAACTATCAGATCAATACAACGACTGCTAGCGTAAGTGTAGGTGCTGGTCAAACACGATATTTTAGTGTTCGCATGCACTGTGAGTATGATGGCGACTATGACTACAGCTGGGGACCAGATGGTTTATACAACTTAGGATTTTATTAAACTACAATGCCATATCCAACACTATCAAAACCTTACACATTATGCACCGATGGATCTAACTTTTACTTGGTCCTCGTCGATGGCAGTCACTTGACCGTGCGAAAGAAAAGCAGTATGATACGAGTAATTGATCATGTGGTATTAAATGATCTATATACCTGGGGCGACAAATTTGAAGAAGGCTATGTGAAAGTAGTAGATAATGAAATCACAGAACTCTACGTAGATGTATGGAAACTCTACGGGGATACGTTCTACAATATCGATTGGAAAGCTAGGCCTGAAATAGTATATCTGCGATTAGATATAGAAACCATGCAGGCAGAAGAATACTATACATATGAAACTGTCAATGGTGTATATACAGAACGCAAATACAGCATGACCGATGAACTTCTACAGGAAAACCATTTGATCGATGGATTTGAAAATTTACCACAAAATATAAAAGAACATGTAGATGCGTGGCCCGAACGAGATAAAATATATTCCTGGAGTGAAAACCCCTATGGGTTGGTAGTAGAAGTATTAGCATCTTGAGATATTTCCTCTAAAATCATCATTTAGCAGTAAGTTATTGACGATAAATAACCCATAACCGGAGTCATCAGTGAGTACCACAGCCAGCCAATACATACAAGCTATCAATATAAACTATCCTGTCGCAGGACAGAACAACGACAGCCAAGGATTTAGGAACAATTTCAGCAATATCGCCGCGGCACTGAGTGCTACCAATGTGGATCTGGTCAACTTGGAAATCACAGCTCTGTTGACCAATCAAGACAACGACTTCGGTGGCTACGCCATCAAGAATGTCAATCTGGTCAATGCCAGCACACCCATCGCCGCGGTCACAGACGGCACTGTCAATCTAGACTATACTACTGCTACATTCTGGCCTGTGGTTCTGCCTAACAATGGCATCAACAGTCTAAACATAGTCAATATGCCTGGTCCACAGACTTCAGGTCATATGATCGTCAGCGTGACTACCAGTAGCCTGTATACACAGGTATTGTTCACTGCCACCACAGGCACAGTGGTCAGTGTGGGACCGGGACAGCAACCTTTCGATCTACCCAACAGCAGTCCTTATCTATTCGAAATATGGAATGATTCTACCAGTATCACTCCCATCATATATGTGAAAAAATTATCAGAAGGCATAGCCGAAGCTGCCTATATCAACAGTATAGTCAATGCCACTACCTATACAGGTGGCACCGCTGTGTTCAATCGTTCACTGACTATAGGTGGTAATACATTTACCACAGGTACATTCGCAGGATCCTACGGAGCTACTGTTGTATCAGATGGATCATACTACGGTAATATAGCTCTATTACCTAACATAGTCACTACAGAAATAACCAATGTGCCCAGCAGTCCTCCAGGCGGCCTGACCAATCAGGTCAGCATATTCAGTCCAACAGGCATACGTGCAGGAGCCAAGGTCTATTTCGCAGGAACCAACACTGCCTATACTGTGGCCAGCGTCAGTGGCAACACTGTCTATACTACCAATCAATATGACATACACTGGACGCAGATCGGTCAAACTATAACCTTTATCAATCCACAGTTTACTGCGACCCAGGCCACTACCATGCAGTTCTCAAATATTCCAGCATTGGATCGATTTGGCTCAGTGACTCCAGGTGCCGCACGCAATCTCAAGGGAACGGTCTATGCTAACAGCACAGGTCTACAGGTTACCTATGCTGATCCAGACGGTGTTACACCTAATACCTTCAGCATCACAGTATCTACAGCTACCAGCAATACTGCTACCAATGATGTAGCCACAGTGGGATTCATGCACAATCTCTTACCTGCCGGTTCGGTGATCATGTGGTATGGCAGTGAATTCGCCTTGCCATACGGTTGGGTCATCTGCGATGGTACCACAGCACCCAACGGAGTACAGACTCCAGATCTACGTAATCAATTTGTCATAGGAGCGGCCAGTGACTATGCTTCTGGCGGAGGCGTGATACCTGCCACAGAAGTTACAGGAGCACAGACCGTCAGTGGTGGAACTTCGACCAGTGTTATCGTATCGCACAATCACGTGGGCACAGGCACAACCTTTGCTGTAAGTGATCCCGGTCATCAACACGCCAGCGTAGGTGCCAACCAAAAGTCAGGAGCTACTCCTAATCCCAACGGACCCTATGGCAATGCTCCAGTAGGTCAGACATGGTGGGGATTCGACGAATTTACAGCGGCCAATGCTGTGCAATGGTACACCAGCAAGGAATATACGTTCCAAGATCAACAGGGATCAACTCCGGTAGGCGGAGGAGTGGTCCTGCAGACCAACATCACTATAGAAAGCACAGGAACTGACAGCGGAGCCTATGCTAATCTTCCTCCCTACATGGCCCTGTACTATATCTATAAGTGGATTGGTTAATCGTCGGAGCCACTGTGAATACATCAACAGCCAGCATCTATATACTTGCTATCAATGAAAATTTTCCTGTTACTGGACAGAAGAATGACAGCCGAGGATTCCAGAATAATTTCCGCAATATACAATCTGCATTATCTACGATAAACAGCAACATAGATCAATTGTCCACACTGACTCTAGCACGGTACGTTGACAACGATATCAATGGCTATAATTTCGTCAATGTCAATCTAGAAAACTCCAAGACACCTGCGGCACTGCCAGGCTATGGTGTCAACAGTATCGACTACAGCAGGGCCAACCATTGGCCTATAACTCTGCTGAACGGTGGAAACCATATGCTGAGTATAAAAAACATGCCCAGCAACGCTGCCACCGGAGTGATCACAGTGTCTATCTCAACTACCACTGCTAATACCACGGTGGAGTTTGTTAGTGATGAAGCTACTGTGATCAGCCTAGGTCCAGAAGATCAACCATTCAAGCTGGGATCGTCCACTCCTTATTCGTTTAAACTGTGGAATGACTATACCGGCGATACTCCCTATATCTATGTCAAACGGATCAGCCAAGACATCATCTATCCACAGCTGGGTTCAACTCTAAACAGTGATACCATGATAGGTGACACTGCCGTATTTACTGGCCTTTCGTTGGGCGATCTAAGCTACGCTGTCAACGCTTCGGGAGCCACAGTGGTTTCTGGAATCAATGAACTTACTACTGCTACAGGTAATCTAGCCTTGATTCCAAGGATAACAAGAGCCATAGTCACCGGAACCTTGGTAGGAATAGCAGGAGGCTTTGCCCACAGCATAGGTGTCGCAGACACGACAGGTATATATGCCGGAGACAGAGTAAGATTCGCAGGAACTACATCTCAATACATCGTGGCCAATACCGTGGGAACACTGGTAAATTTAACCACTGCCTTCGACATAGGTTATGTCAATGTAGGAGACACTGCAACCTTTATCGGCAATCAATTTCCTCAACCTACAGTGATGACTATGTCTGACATTGCGTCAATCGATTATTATGGATCTGTATCTACAGGATCTGCATATAATCTCAAAGGCACTGTATATGCAGATCAAAATACTCTACAGGTTACCTATGCCGATCCAAATGGAACTGACCTCAATACCGTAGAATTTAAGGTATCAACTACTATAACCAATACCAGCTCAAACGATATAGTTACTGTAGGAATAGCTCATCAATGGTTGCCCGCTGGAAGTATCATCATGTGGTCAAAGAGTAGAACAAAGATTCCGTATGGTTGGTGGTTATGTGATGGCAGTATCGCTCCCAATGGTACCACTGTACCAGATCTACGTAATCAGTTTGTAGTAGGTGCCGATAGCGAATTAAATGGTGTTCCAACTGTAACTGACTATAGGAATCATCAGATCACCCAAGGTGGTAGCACGCAGGGTGTACTTCAATCTCATACACACTTAGGGACTGCTACAACATTTGCAGTACATGATCCAGGACATCACCACCTTGCTGTGGGACCAAATACTACCAGTCCATTTCCAGATCCTACCAATAATGTAAAAGGACCTTATGATCCTTCTCCACAAGAAAAGATATATTGGGGATTTACTTCAGAAGCCACAGCCATCGCGGCACAATGGCTGACCAGTCCAGAATATACCTTCAGCGATAAACAAGGACATACTCCTAGCCAAGGAACAGGAATAGAACTAGAGACTCGTATCACTGTAGATAGTACAGGAACAACCAGTGCCTATAGCAACTTGCCACAGTATCGATCACTATATTTTATCTACAAGTGGCTAACAGCCTGATAAGTATAAACATGTTCCATCCACTATTAGATGATCCCAGCTTGCTAAAAGACCAAGACCTCGATGCCAAGATACTAGATCTGGGCAAGAAATATGGCATAGCCGCTCGTATGGGACAGGGAATGGCCTGCCAACAGATATCACTGATCCTAGATGCCTACAAGGCAGAACAACATCGCCGACAGGCAAGGGCCATGGCTGACACCATGAAAAAACAAAACGGTGATCTAGACAGTCTCATCAATGTAGATTGACACTGATCGTCAATGGTGTTATAATGACTAGATGAAGATCAATGAATATGGACAGGTTGAGATAACTGCTGATGAAGCAGTAGAGAGTCTATACTCTGGTAAAATCAAAAGTCTAGAAGGTGTCTACATCTCAGAACCAGATCGTTCCCTGTTCAATCAGTCTCGTGAATCGTTAGGTGATAGATTTCCAGCACTAGAAGAATTGGTAATACCAGATATGACTGTTGAGGAATTTGATCGACAGAATCAAGAACAGTGGTCCATGCCTGAAGAATACAGACTGCATGATATCGTAGATTGGTTATACTGCGAATGTCGGACTCCGGAACAAAAAGATCGCGTCACTGAGGAATTAAAACTCTTTGCCCAACATAACATGATTGACCTACTCAAGTATGTTAAATACCTAGTAGACACTATGTGTAAAAACGATATCGTATGGGGTGTAGGTAGGGGAAGCAGTGTGGCCAGTTATGTATTATATTTGATAGGAGTCCATAAGGTTGATTCGATCAAGTATAAGTTAGATATACGAGAATTCTTAAAATAAGGAGAACACAATGTCAAGAAGAACAATGCAAGGTAAGACTATCGATATGGACAAATTGATCAGCCAGAATGAGTTGATGCCAGCTATCGGAAATATGCGAGTAAATGCGAGGGGAGATGAGTTAGGTCCGGGCGGTAAGATCATACGTAAACGTGAAGATATAGTAGCGGCCTACTACGAAGATAATCCAGCGGCACAACCGGAAGCTCGTCAGGCTAAACCTGTAGCTGTACAGCCTACACCAGAGCCTGTGCTAGAAGAAGGTGAAGAATTTGTGCCTGTTAAAAAATCCAAAGCAGGAGAATAAATGAAGATCACAGGAACGATTTTACCATTAAAAGACAAGGTGTTTGTGTCAGACATGGAGTTTGGTGCCCAAAAAACAGCCGGTGGATTATATATACCCAGTGCCAATGGCAAGGCAGAAGGTATCTCCCCACGCTGGGGCCGTGTATGGGCCATTGGTCCAGATCAGTCTGATGTCACAATCGGAGAGTGGATCCTAGTCGAACATGGTCGTTGGACTCGTACTATAGAAGTAGAGCAAGACGATGGATCGGTATTAGAAGTTCGTATGGTAGACGGAGATGCTATCATGATGAGCACCGATGATAAACCTACCGAAGACATATATCGAGCATCAAATTAGTTGACATATATGCGATGCCCATGCTATAGTTGTAGTATGGGATTCAAAAAGAACTGGGACGTTGCCAACGTAGCCCGACAGATCAATATAGCCAGGATGGAGTCTACTGCCCCTCAAAATGATGGGTTTACACAGTGGATGGCTAAACAGGACCTATACAAGATTAAATGGATAGTAGAAGATGCTATCCAACGGTGTCCCACCTTCGGACCGGAGTCGGATTGGTTAAAAGAACAAGAACAGAAAAAGATACTAGACATATTGAGAGAAGACTATAATCCATGATATTCAATCACGTGAAAAAACTCAAACAAGACGGCAAAAGGATCGGAATTACTTTCAGTACCTTTGATCTTGGTCCACATGCTGGTCATATCGCCATGTTAGCCGAAGCTAAAAACCACTGTGATTATCTGATCGCCGCCTTGCAAACAGATCCAACCATAGATCGTCCAGATACCAAAAATAAACCCGTACAGAGCATCGTGGAACGACAGATACAGTTAGCCGCCTGCCGTTATGTGGATGAAGTGGTGGTTTATCAAACTGAACAAGATGTCATAGATCTCTTGCTTATCCTGCCTATTGATGTTAGAATATTAGGTGTAGAGTATCGAGATAAAGATTTTACCGGTATGGAAGAGTGTTATAATCGTAATATCGATTTGGTATTCAATGGTAGAGATCATTCGTTCAGCTCCAGCAGTCTGAGAAAACGTGTGGTTATCGCAGAACAGAACAAGATATTGAAAGGCGAAAAATAATGGGCAGACGAGGAACCAGTACTATTAGATTGAAACGACCCAGTCTCAAAGAAAGATTTAGAGATTGGTTGATGGATGACGGCATCATCGCCGACATCGAATCCCTGCACATAGACCACAGCAGTCTTAATACCACACCTATGAATTTAAGCATATATAGAGCCGCAGGTGGAACCATCGTAGAAACTCGTTGCTATGATCGCAAGAGCGATGAGAACAACTATCGATTACACATCATAACCGACGACAAGGATCTCGGTGCGGAGATAGGCAAGATTATCACTATGGAGACACTACGTGGCTGATAAATGCTCTAGTTGTGGAATGTATCTAAACGAGGACACGATCAAGACCTGCAGTTGGCATCAGGGTCGTTGCCCACATCAACCTAGCCTGTTAAGTCAAATATTAAATGACAACTACAAGGCTAGAATATATAATTTAATAAACTGGTTTAGAGGATTTTAATGAGTCCAATAGAACGCCGTATGAGTGAATTGATGATGCCTGTAGAACAACAGTTGATGATGTGTGATGATCACAAGGATCAGTTGATGATGGCCTGTGCCATGCTACAGCGTGTGAGAGAAGTATTCGATCTCCATTTAGGAGAAGAAGGACGTAAAACAATGTTTAAGGATCTAGTATGAAAGAATTGTGGACAGAATTATATAGGCCAAAGACCATCGCCGACTATGTGTTCAAGGATGCAGGACAGAAACGACAGGTAGAATCTTGGGTCAAAGAAAAGGCCATACCACACCTGTTGTTCAGTGGTGCGGCAGGTATCGGCAAGACCACACTGGCCAAGGTCCTGATCAATGAACTAGGCATAGAAGATTATGATGTCTTAGAGATCAATGCGTCACGTGAAAACAATGTAGAAACTGTTCGTGACAAGATCGTCAACTTCGTGCAGATGATTCCTTTCGGTCCCTACAAGATCGTCTTGTTAGATGAGGCTGATTATCTGACTCCCGGTGCCCAGGCTATCTTGCGTGGAGTCATGGAGACCTATAGCTCAACCAGCAGATTCATCCTGACCTGCAACTATCCCAATCGTATCATTCCAGCACTGCACAGTCGTTGCCAAGGATTCCATGTCGAGAAAACTGATCAGACAGAGTTTACTGCTCGTGTGGCCACTATCCTAGTCACAGAGAATGTAGAGTTTGATCTAGATACCTTAGACACCTATGTGAAATTAACATATCCCGATTTGAGAAAGTGTATCAATCAGGTACAACAGAATACCACAGACGGTCGATTGGTCAGTCCTACTGTGGACGAAACAGGTGGTGGGGATTACAAGATTGAAATGATAGAATTATTCAAGCAAGGTAACATACAAGGTGCCCGTAAATTGATCTGTGGTCGCATACGCCCTGAAGAAATCGAAGAACTCTATACTTGGATGTATACCAACATCGATCTTTTCGGTGAAAGTGAAGAGCAGAAAGACTCTGCTGTATTGATCATCAAACAGGGCTTGGTGGATCATACCATGTGTGCTGACAGCGAGCTGAATCTGGCCGCGACACTTATCAAACTTTCCCGACTATAAAAGAAAAATCGCACAGTTGATTTGCAGGTCAGTTGTCTGTGCGATTCGTCCGTATTCTAGTTTAGGGTTTTAATCTATACCGACTCCTTATATAGTGATAGTATTTCTTTAACTACCGGATGTCTTTCTACATCACTGGATTCAAATCTTGCCATGGCGAGCATACGATAATCACCTCCTTCTCCGTATAGTTCGCAGAATTCCAACAGCCCGTTTTCACGAGGTCGGTCAGCCTGATTTAAATCACCCGTCACTACCATACGGCTATTTTCTCCGATACGAGTCAATAGCATCTTCATTTGACTAGCGGTTGTATTTTGACACTCGTCTGCTATGATAAAAGCATTCTTGAAAGTTCGTCCACGCATCATCGCTAATGGACTTATCTCAATAACACCGTCATCCAACATCTCCGCGATCTCCCGCGGATGGTAATACTCTTCGAATACATCCATTATAGGTCTCGTCCATGGCTCCATTTTTTGATTTAGAGTACCTGGAAGGAACCCATGCTCCTCGTCTACTGATACAGCGGGCCGAGTTATTATGATCTTAGCAATCACCCCCTCTTTTAGCTGTTTAATGGCCATCTGTACTCCCAACATGGTCTTGCCCGTGCCCGCAGGCCCGATGGCGAAAACTATGTACTTTCTGGGATTTTTCAACAGTTCTACGTATCGTTCCTGCGCTATGTTGCGTGGAATGATACTTACCTGCTGTTTTTTCTTGAGATACGGCTTGATTTCTATTAAATTACTGCGTTGTTGATCATGGGCAAAACGTGGATCTCTGTCCTGCGCATAATCGCGTCTTCTAGCTTTCGGCAATTTAACCTCCTGATGATGAAGAACGACCTGCACAGATATTTAAGACCAAAAGAAAAAAGGGTGCTGAAACAGCCCAAAAATGAAATATGGGTAGTTTTTAATCCCGTCATACTGATAATACAGTATAAATAAGTGATAGAGGATCCACGATGGCACACGACATATTAGACGTAATCAAAAATCTACAGACCATAAGCGAAAACAATTCAGCTTTTGGCGTTCTCAAAGACTTCGAAAGAGTACTAGATGAGTTAGATATCTATGTGTTCAAGAATTGGCTAGAAGGCGAATTAGTATCAGGACCACATATCAATCGATATTCGGTACGCTGTACTTTCATGTGGGATAAGAAAGAAATGCCCGATCCAGAAGGTGCTAAAAGATTAGACGACTATGGATGCAGAGTATTTTATAAAAAAGAACACGTATTGATTCCTCGCAAGATCAAGTCACCTGGAGACTATCGCCCAGGTACAAAGAAAGGTAAGATAGATGCACATCCTGTTTGGATGGTCACTATAGATATGCCTAAGAAACTCATGCAGGACGTCGGAGTAGGCAAAGACAACAAAGAAAACAATCGTATGGCAGAATATATGCGTTATGATAATCAAGGCGCTATGGAAGCCAGTGAAGCGGCGCAGGAGGTTCCAAATGAACAAACACCAGCAACTTAACGAAGGACTGCGTTCAGGTGATCTAAAAGAGTTTGTCAGTGAGACATTTACTGTAGACCAATATCGTAGCAAGATGGGAGAAGACCAAGACATAGTAGTCATTGGATTCACCGTGCGTGAAAAACATCCAGCCATGGACCTAGTAGAGTTTATCGAGAAGGGTTATCCATTTGTATTAGATGCTGATATGAGTGCCGGCGAAGAACGCAATGGCAAGTATTCTGTATTCGTAGAACTAGAACGCACACCTAAACTAGCCGGACAGCTTAAACACATGTTCGAAGGTATCAGTCAACTTTGTGACATGTATGACTGGCAGTTCCGTTATCAAAAGACTTCCGACATCAGACCATTCACAGTAGATGCTATCAACGAAACAGTTCCCATGACTCCAGAAGACTACGAATCTCGCATAATGGAGTTCAAAGAAACTGACGTACAAGAATTTTTTGATCAAGGTGTAGTAGATATCGACCTTGCAGAAGACAACACACTAACATTCAGCAAACCATTTGCTGGGGATGTCACTGCTAAGTTCGTCAGTATCGGCGATTATGAAGCAGTAAAAGACACTGTCCCAGGTGCACTGGCCCTAGACGAATCAAGCCACAGTGAGATTACATTCCTTAACAAATACCTCGGAAACTACGATATAAATAAAATCGGAGACAAGTTCTTAATCAGAAACGGAGCTAGAGCAGTAGTTATAGAAAAAGGTAGGTGGTAAGGTGTGGTTCCTTAGTTTTATTCCTGATGCATTATTGCAAACCGTGATATTTTCAGTCCTATGCGCAGGCGGCGGACTATATATTTTCGGTCTTTTCATAAATCTTTTCCCCCCAGCATACCCATATAGAGAACCTATCAGGATCTTATCTACTGTATTGATGGTACTAGGTGTCTACGGCTACGGCAGCTATGACAATGAAATGAGCTGGAGATCTCGTGTTGCTGAAGTAGAAAAACAAGTAGCAGAGGCACAGGCAGCGTCAGAAGATGCCAATGCCAAACTATCTATAGAACATGACAAAAAGATGGCCCTGCTGAAAGAGCGTGGTGTGCTCTACAAAGAAAAGATCAAGAAAGAGATCGTGCGTATAGACAATGACTGCAGATTAGATCCTGTAGTTCCCAAGATACACAACGAAGCGGCTAAGAATCCCTATATAGGTGCCAAATGAAACGTCTAGTGATATCATTATTGATAGCAGTATCATTAGTAGGATGTGCTGGTAAATCAGTCCCCGTGACTGTTAGATTTCCCGGTATTCCGCTGGATCTAGCCAAGACCTGTCCAGATCTAGAAACTGTGGATGCCAATACCAATAAGCTCAGTGATGTGCTTAATACAGTCACAGATAATTATATCAGCTATTATGAGTGCAAGGCCAAAGTAGATGATTGGATGGAATGGTACAGGACACAGAAAACAATATTTGACAAGGTGGGCAAATGAAGAAAATCCTATTGGCGTTGACAGTATTACTATCAGGATGCACAATCGTTGACGCATACCTAATGACCAAATATGATCCTAATGAATACCAGATCATAACCAGTATCAGAGCAGAAGCCGGGCACGCCCAATCACAATGTGATAGCGTATCGAGCAGTAGATACAATGCCACAAAGATTTCATATGATACGCAGATATTCGTTCTCTACAGCCAACACATTCCACGCAATGACAATCTATTGGCAGCCGCCAAGGCCCTAGATACCATCGCACAGGGACTGGCTGATCAATACAGACAGGAAAAAGTCAGTCCGGCATTCTGTAAGATCAAGTTTGAAAGCATAGAAGCATCGGCAGAGAAGATGCAGAAAGTCATAGGAGGAAGACCAAGATGAGCGTAGAACAATTACAACAACAGCTAGGCGAGTGCTTCAATGGCTCATCAGACACTAATGTACAGGCTGCCGCACAGACAGCTAATCAATATACAGAGCTATTCAAAACAGGTCAATTGAGTCGAGACGAATATATGCAACTATTATCAGATCTAGAACAGACCAACACGATAAATAAAAGCGTAGATAATCAGCAGGTAATGGAGTATATGAATACCGCGATTAGAGGGTTACTAACATTAGCAAGTCTAGCAGGATAAGAGGAAACTATGGCAGATTTTATTTTAACGCAAGCACAATTAGCACAGATCATTCCAGGCAATCCCTATGTGGAGCACTGGTACAACGCACTGGCACAGGCCTGTCCTGATTACGACATCAATACACCACAACGGCTGGCAGCTTTCCTAGCACAATGCGGACATGAGAGTGGTGGATTTACAGCTATCAAAGAAAACCTAAATTATCAGGCTGCGAGCCTATGTCGCGTTTGGCCTCGCTATTTCAACACCGGCAATGCCAACGATTACGCTCATCAACCAGAAAAAATCGCCAATCGTGCCTATGCAAATCGTATGGGCAATGGACCAGAGGAAAGCGGTGATGGCTATCGTTTCTGCGGTCGTGGATTGATCCAGCTCACTGGTCGTAGCAACTATCAGGCCTTTGCGGACAGCATACAGGAAGATATCAACAACTTACCAGACTATCTAGCTACATTCGAAGGCTGTGTACAATCAGCTTGTTGGTTCTGGGAAGCCAATAACTTAAATGCTGTGGCTGACGCCGGCGATATTCTTAGAATGACAAAAATTATTAATGGCGGGACATTGGGATTAGATGAT
>Ga0164296_1001815_pt1 | contig 21972 bp, 20 predicted proteins | sample GEODES057metaG_FD_113533 | JGI IMG/M metagenome (GOLD analysis project Ga0164296, IMG submission 113533) | Dystrophic lake water microbial communities from Trout Bog Lake, Wisconsin, USA - GEODES057 metaG | ecosystem: Environmental > Aquatic > Freshwater > Lake | place: USA: Trout Bog Lake...
ACAGATTATTCACTTGTTCTAACTGCGTGAGTTGCGAAAACAAAAATATCGTATTTAGAACAAGGGATAAGAATTCTGCAATAAATATACTGAACTTAACTGAATGTTGGATACATAACCAAATAAGACCAGTAGAGTTTCAGTTTCAAGCATCGTCTTTCACCTGTGGAAACAAAAAGACAGGGTTAAGTAAGACAATCGGCGTTAAGAAATAACCCCATAAGGGTAAGCATGCCTATTGATTTTACATTTTTTTAATTATTTTTTATGCCGTAAAATCGGCGTTTGAAATGTTAAAAGGTGTAAAAAACCCATTCAGTTAAACCAATGGTTCAATCATATTCCGAACTCCAACCCAGAATTCATCTTTAAGACAATCCCGATAACCAAAGAAGAAAATGATACCAGAGATCTACAATTAATGGTAAAAAAAGTCGATTTCATTACCACCAGAAGAAATCAACTAAAAACAATTAGGAAAACACGAAAACGTGTTTGAATTCACTGTCTAAATATTCTGACCCCATCTCATCTTCATATAGCACTTCAAACAGACCAAAACATCTACCATGGAATTATGAAGACCTTCTGGAATTGTCCCAAAGAAGAATTGATGTAGTTCAGCTAATCTGGGTTGCTTGTAATAGACCCCGCGCGAGTTGGTGCGTCTTATTTGGCAAATATCGGTTCCCTGTTTCATGGTGCAGTAAGTGGGTTTTTTAAATTCCGAACCGAGTGCCTTTGCCAGTTCTGGGAAATGGATAGACGCCTCCATCATGGTCATGGTATGGTCGAATTCCATATTGTGAGCCACCAAGATATCGGCTTTCTGATATGCATGATAGAAGGCCTCCAGAGCATCACGGATATCGACACCTTTCTCTTCCAGTATGTCCCTGGTTACTCCTGTAAGCTTAGTTATTTCAGGTTTCAGGACCACTGTAGCTGGGATGCAAATGTATTGGTCATACGTATCGACGACACGTTTTTCAATCATATCATACAAGACAAAACTGAATTGTATGATATATGGGATATTACCAGGAGCAGGGTCTTTCGGTAGAAGCCCAGTAGTTTCAACATCGAATACGAGAACAAGATTTGTCATTTTTTATACTCTGAATTGTCTTAAAGGAAATTGTGTGGTTCTCTACAAACGAATTTAGCTAATCGATTTTATAGGGTCCTATAAAAAATATAAAACAATTCCAATATAATACTATAAATGACGAGAACCACATTCGTATCAGCCTTTATGACTATCTATGATACTCCTTATCAAAATAAAGACCTCGATTGGCGTTTCACTCATTTTAAGAAACTTTGTAAAACAGGTATCGAATTGGCCGTATTTTGTTCTCGAGATGTCGAAGAATATTTTCGTAGAGAAATCCTGGCGAACTTCAAAAATGTTATTTTAGTAGATGTTCTCGATTTGTCCGAAACATGGACATATCAAACATATCAAAAAGTTGCTGACGAATCTGGTCCAATTGACTTACCAAATACACGTAATCCAGAGAAAGATACCAAAGAATACCTTCTTTTGATGAATACTAAAACGGAATATATGGTAAGGGCTGTCGAAAAGAACCCCTTCGATGCCACTCATTTCGCCTGGATAGATTTCAATATTTTTCATATATTACAGGGCACTAGAGAACCTTTAGCCATTTATTGGTTGGAGGCTCTTTCGAAACGCGAATTACCAGAATACTTTTTGACACTTCCAGGATGTTGGTCGAAAGATTTAGTGAATGAAGATTTTTTGATGAATGATATTTGTTGGAGATTTTGTGGAGGTTTCTTTATAGGTTCTCTAAAAAGAATTTTAGAATTCCATCGAGAATATACCAACCATTTTGAAAACTTTTTGAGAGAACATAAAAAATTAGTTTGGGAAGTCAATTTTTGGGCCTATGTAGAATTGAAACATGGACTTTCTGTAGTATGGTATGCAGGCGACCACGATGAAAGAATTCTTATGTTTGATGGCGAACTCATGTCTTTCAATTTATCCAAAACGGCTGGTATAGAGCATATTCGATATGACTACCCCGATTATGGCGATTATATTCCTACATCGACTTCTTATGTTTGTCATAAAGGAAAACATATGATTAATACTCGATATGTGAATTATTGGCTTTGGGAGAATGGGGCTTATTGGATAAAAGACGATGCTGGTGCAATACGAACCCGTAATTTTATTTCTGAACTGGATGATGAGAACTTGATGCCTTTAGAATTCACAGAAGTTAATCCAGAAGAAGTAGGAGGAGGAGGAGGACAAGAAAATGGGATTATTTGCCACGGAGGTTCAATATATGGTTTAGAAGATATTCGTCTTTATGACAGGTCGGATGGTTATTTGGGATACATAGCAACAAGTATTAATTATTCAGGTATAGGACGTAATAGAATGGTTCGTGGGATTGTCAAAGAGAATAAACTGGTGCAAAACCAAGTTCTCATTCCACCTGACCCTGGAAGTTGGTGTGAAAAGAACTGGATACCAGTGGAATTTGAAGGAAGCGACCATTTTATTTATAAATGGAAACCGTTTGAAGTAGGCGCGATTGTAGAGAACCAATTGAAAATAGTTAGAACTTGGGAACATCAAACACCAATGTTCTCAAATATTCGTGGTTCTTCTGCTTTTATTTCAGTAGAAAATAATTGTTTATTAGGAGTTGTTCATTTCAGTTATGAAGGTCATCCGCGCCGTTATTTCCATGCATTGGTTCTTTTAGATAAATCAACGTTGAAGCCTATTAAATATTCGAATTTCTTTGTTTTTAATAATGTCAGTATAGAATTCTGTATTGGATTTACGATTCATAAAGGAAAATATGTCTTCTGGTTCTCGAATTTCGATAGAGATCCAGAGAAAATGATGGTCCCGATTGAGAACATCCCACTTAAATTCGATTTTTATTATGCTTAATAAAATATATACATGTCGGCAATAAAAGGCGGATTTTTTATTTATAGAGGTTCTGATGAAATAGTTGGCGCAGTTGTCATAAAGGAATATGGCGAACGACAATTTTTCATGTATTGTCCAATTGACCCAGCAAATGCCGATTATGGAATGGAAACCATGTTGGTTCAATTTGCTGATACTACTGTTCCAAATCCATATGATAATAATCAGACAAATGTATTCGATATGGCTGTTTTTGACAAATTCATAGAAAAACTTACGCAAACATCTGAACCGTGAATTATCGGTTCAACTATGAAATCGAGCCGATAACTATCGGTTTCACAAAGAGTCATAAAGAATTATTATTCTTTATATATCTCACGATTTATCCAAGCGTCTTTCCAATAACTCGATTTAGAATGGGTTTTTTGTTCTGCTCTATATTCCGGATAATGTGACATAATTACTGTGTTTTTTCCGTTAATTTCACGAATATGTCCTACTCCATCGGTCTCATAATAAGCATATTCAATGTTCTCAATCTCATCCGGGTCCATCTTTGAAGCAAACAACCAAGGACCTGTAGGTGATGTATGTTCTGGCCCATAGAACCGATTTTTGACATTCTCTACTATTTGTCTAATACATTTATAGAACAATGGGTTTTTAGCGGTGGAACCAATCACACCCGTATAAACAATATGGTCATACAATCCAGTTCCTTTATGATTATATTCTCGAACATAAAAACGTGGTTCCGAAATGTTCTCAAAAGAGAACCCAGGTTCGCAAATAAATTTGATATCCACATAGAAACCGCCCCATATATATAAGACACAATACCTCCATAAATCCGCCTTGAATGCACCGGGTAAAAGAGCATCGTATGCATCGGCGACATCAGGCTCGAAATGTTCCTTTATGAAAGCCCGACAGTCAGCATCGTCATAAAGATGATATTCAAATCCCGGGTTTGACCGTTTCAGGTTCTCAACACAATCGGCCATTTTAGGTGGTAGGTTTTTTGTTGACCAGGTTTGATAAATTACTTTTGGTATTGTACTTTTTCCTCTTTCGTTTTCATTTATTGAGAACCCTTCTGTTTGGTTCTTTTTTGCAGAGTTGGACATATAAAGAACGAATAAAACTGTAGCTATTAAACCATAGATGGGTTTGATTTTGGTATAATATACTGCTATTAAAATATAAATCAATATCGGAATACTTTCTGGTAATTGAACAGTTCTCTCGATATAAATGAAAATCACAAATAATACAATAGGATAAATGAGAACCGGGTCCATTTATATATATTGGTATATTATTCCTTTATGACAAATATAAAAAATGGTAAATATAAAAACGGCCATATATATAAATGAGTTTAATACCATCCGGGCCAGTATCTTGGAAACAATTTCTGGCTATTCTTATTCCTATTTTATTCGTTATTTCATTCTATCCCACGTGGAGACCCAAATTACTAGATTTTAGCCAGACAGTTTTTGGAAAACTAGTTTTTGTCTGTGTAATTCTTTTTTATGCTGAAATGAATATTATGTATGGATTTTTAGCATTGGTATTTATTGTTTTTTATTACAAAATATTTTTTACAATGACCCCTATAAAAGATAGAGAGAACACGAACAAGGACAAACCACTTTATACAAAGAGAACCTCTGAACCAGAAGAACTGTTTGGTTCAGTAGTTCCTCTTATTATCTATCAAACATGGGCAACAAAAGACCTGCCACCTAAAATGGCAAAATGTGTTGAGAGCATGAAAAAAGCTAATCCGGAATTCGACCATTATCTTTATGACGATGAAGACTGTCGGGCTTATATAAAAGCAAATTATGACGCCGAAGTTCTCGCCGCTTATGACAAGTTGATTCCAGGTGCTTATAAAGCGGATTTGTGGCGTTATTGTGTGTTATATAAAACAGGAGGTATTTATCTTGATATAAAATTCCAATGCGAACCTGGGTTCTCTCTTTTGGAAATGACACATGATAATGAGAACTTTGTTCTAGACCGTCCTTATCCAGATATGTCTTTACCACTTTCCACTGAATTGGCTCTTCATCAATCTCCCAACTATTATGAAACTTTAATAAGAAATACCGACCCGGCCACTTGGAAAAACCAACAAATAGGACTTTATAATGCTGTTATGGCAACTATTCCAAATAATCCAATCCTTTATGACTGCATACAACAAGTTGTCAAGAATGTCAAAAACAAGTATTATGGATATAACCCTTTGTATCCAACGGGTCCAGGATTATTTGGCGAAATGTATTTTAAAGATGAATATAAAACATTGGTCAAAAAGATAAAATATTTCAATTCTATTGCAGGAACATATATTTTGAATAAAAATCGAAAAGTTCTCTCACAATATCCAGAATACCGCGAAGAACAACGCAAATATACAAAATCAGGACCGAATTATTACTATTCTGATTTATGGGCAAATAAAAGTATATACATTTTGACACAAAGTTCTCAAATGGTTCTTAAAAAAGGTTCATAAATATATAATATTTTTCTTTTTGGTCTTCTAAAAAGGTTTTCTAAAATGAAATATTGAGAACATTTTCATTAAATGTTACTACGAAGTGTCAAAAAAGAATTATAAAAAGTTTCTTGAAGGGGTCCTAAAGAAATATTATATTTTCTTTTTGATCTTCTAAAAAGGATTTCTAAAATGAAATATTGACACTTCGTAGTAACATTCATTGAAAATGTTCTCAAAAAAGAATTATAAAAAGTTTCTTGAAGGGGTCCTAAAGAAATATTATATTTTCTTTTTGATCTTCTAAGAAGGATTTCTAAAATGAAATATTGAGAACATTTTCAATAAATGTTCTCAAAAAAGAATTATAAAAAGTATCTTAAGGGAGTCATAAAGAAATATTATATTTTCTTTTTGATCTTCTAAAAAGGATTTCTTAAATGAAATATTGACACTTCGTAGTAACATTTAATGAAAATGTTCTCAAAAAAGAATTATAAAAAGTTTCTTAAAGGGGTCCTAAAGAAATATTATATTTTCTTTTTGATCTTCTAAGAAGGATTTCTAAAATGAAATATTGACACTTCGTAGTAACATTCATTGAAAATGTTCTCAAAAAAGAATTATAAAAAGTTTCTTAAAGGGATCCTAAAGAAATATTATATTTTCTTTTTGACCCTCTAAAAAGGATTTCTTAAATGAAATATTGACACTTCGTAGTAACATTCGTAGTAACATTTTCAATAAGTAATCGCCGGTCGTGTCATTAAAGAAGGGGCTGGTCTAAAAGCCAATAAATCTTTACATGTCCCCGTAGTAGGGAATTCGGCAGTCCCATAAATATCTTGTAATAATAACCATTCAAATAATCCACCGGAATAAATATAAACCCGTTTAAACCCCAGAGATTTCAATTGTCGTTGTTTAATCTGGGGACTTTCATCCACAGAATGTTTTCCATATATAATTATATTTGGCAGATTAGTAGTTTCTTCAATAATCTTGTTTATGACAATCTCCTCACGGTCATATGCCAGAGTGCCAGATATTAAACATTGTTGCTCCATGATAGAAAGAGTATTTATTAATAAATAAGATTGAGAACCTTGACGAATTGCTATTTTTACATCTTCAAAACCAATCATAGAATTATTATTAGAAGAAGGATCCAAAAATTTCTGTATGAAACCTAGCATTATATAGGTTTCATAAAAAAATGTTTATCTCAGTTATCCATAAAAATCATAAAAGATATAAAAAAACGGTGTTATAATTATAAGAAATGACTTCATTTGGAGATTTGATATCGGAACATTATTTTTCACCAGAAACCAAATTCTTTTTTATTTGTTCAAATATACCATTTGGAAATATAACATTATTATCGTATTTAAAAGATGTATTCAATAGACCCTTTATGACAACCGAACAGAAAGATAGTTTAATAAATACTTGTGGTAATGTCAAAAAGATGGCACATGCAATAAGTCGATTAAAACGGATTTGGAAATGGAAAAAAGCCAGAATATATAACACCGATGACTTGTTTATGACACCTATTTCACCAGATGATAAAAATACTTTGGTTTTATTACAAAATAATACTAAATATGTTTTCCAATTAAAGGAACTTATTCGGTCGATTTCATCATCTTTATCACATTGTTGTCATTTTTTCCCCGATCCTATAGTATGTAAAAATCCATATACAAATTTGCCTTTTGATAAATCGTCATTATATAATATTTATTTTGCTATAAAAAGGTCTGATTATCAGATGCCCATTTTATTAGAGCAGTTTTTTAGATTGGATTTCAATTTTCAGAAGTTTGCTATTGATAATGAAGAATTAATTAATGATGAATATTTGAAGACATTTGTAGAAAATGGTTGCACGGATATATATGGTCTTTGTCGTGATATGTTTGCAGATAATCATATGAAATTCAGTATTCACAAGACTTTCCCAAAAGATAAAATATTGGCGGCATTAAAACCATATTTGGATTTATATGTTGTTTCGCAATTTTCTTTAAATAATCACAAAAAGATGCGTGTTTCAAGAAAACTCCATAGAAAATTGCATTTATTTGCAGATTATAATATGAATTTCGGCAGAAGGAAAGTTCAAGTTGTCACAAACAATCCATTTCAACCCAGTGGCAATTGCCAATATTATTTCGATGAAAAATATTTGCCATTTCCTAGGGATGAAGAAGACGGGGATTTTATGACATCTCATTTATCGGCTGTATATAATCGTTCTATTCGACCAATCCCGACATTTACTTATGAAAGCGACCATGATAGTGAATATTATAGTGATAGTGATAACGAAAGTGATGGAGTTGATACGGTTGTAGATGAAGAGCAAAGAATAATGGATGAACCCGTTTTACGAAGAAACCCTTCTCATCGATATGTAATCGATGACGAGGAAGAGGACGATGATGAGGAAGATAGTGATGATGTTGTCATACAGAATGAACAAGAAGAAAATGAAGAGGAAGAAGATATAAATCAAGATACATATAGTCTGGATTGAATAAAGATTAAGTAAATCGGCCTTTATGACGACTGTTCACAACAGTTCCGGTTCCAGATGTGGATAATGAATGGGGTTTGTAAAATGTTGTGGCATTATTTCCAAATACAGGTGGTAATTTTGCCCCCTGTTTTACAGCAACAGGAGGAAGGACATATACTGGTGTGGCGGCTTTCTTAGCAGCTCCGCCTACAGATACGGTCATTTTTATAGGTGGTCTATCGAGAATTGTCATATAGGATATCTATATATTTCCTTTATGACAAAAATAAAAAATAATAAAATGTGTAAAAGAATATATATGAATATATTCCTTTATCTCTTTGACAGATTTTTTCAGAAACAAAAAGGAAATATGATATGGCTTCTTGTTTTATCACTCGTCCTATCTTTTGTTTATACTAATATTTCCTCTAAAATAAACGCAAACATCATAAAATATATCAATTTAAACGACACTACAAATATATTCTTTTTCTTTTGGATTTTCGTGGGGATTTCGGTTTTTTACATCGGTGTTCTCTATTTATACAAAATGTCTCAGAACCATCTTTTAACAACTCTTGCGAATTGGATCAAAAAGGAATTATTCGAACTCATATTGAAAACGAACTACGAAGATATGAAAAATATCAATTTTGCAGATTTTATGACTCCGATTACTCGTATTGCGGCGGCATCTACAAGTTTAATAAACGATGTTCTCACTAATTTCCTTCCCACAGTAGGATTTTTAGTAGTGATTACTGTATATTTATGTTGGAAAAATGTAGAACTAGGTATCGGGTTCTTATTAGCTAATATAGTTCTCTTCAGTTATTTGTTCTTTTGTTGGAGAGCAATGTTTGAATATAAACAGAAACAAGAAGAAGTTGTAGTTGCTAATGAGCGATATATTTTGGACAATCTCAATAACATCGATAAAGTAATTTACAGAGGAACTATGGAGAAAGAACTCGAAGTGATTGAAGAAAAAACCAATGATTGTATCCAGTTTTCAGTAGCTATGACTAAATTTATGACCAATCATATGTTTGTGATGAATACGGGTGTTTATGTCGTGATGTTCTCAACAATGTATTATATTTTGTATTTATTTTCACGAAAGAAACTTGATACCATTAGTGTTGTTACCTTTTTGACAGTCTTGATTATGTATCGTGATAATATTTCTGATACGGTTCAAAGTATTCCTCATAATATGGATTTGGCGGGGCGTATTGACCTTATTTTACGCGAATTCAATGATATGATTGATGGGGTGGATATTGGCGAATTAATTCAAAAACAGACTGAATATCCTGAAATAAAATTGGCATTTAATACTATTTTGTTTAAAGATGTTTCTTTTAAATATTCGGGGACAGACAGACCCGTTTTCGAACACTATTCTAAAGAATTGGATTTAGTAGGCAAAATAATAGGAATAACTGGTTTATCTGGTAATGGTAAATCGTCGTTTGTGAAATTAATTTTGCGCCTTCATGATGCCACGAGTGGAAAAATTTATATTGATGGTCATGATATTAAAACTATAGATCCGACTTATATTCGAGAGAACATTACATATGTTAATCAGAATTCCAGACTATTTGATAGAAAAGTTCTCGAGAACATTTTGTATGGATGTAAAGATGAAACGAAATGTCAAGGACATTTGGCAGAGATTTTGAAATATGATAAGATAAAAGAGTTGTATCGCAATGTGGATTTAGATGAGACATATGCAGGTGCTCTTGGTGAGAACCTTTCTGGAGGTCAAAGACAAGTCGCTAATTTAATAAGTGGTCTGATTAATCCTACACAAATATTGGTTTTGGACGAACCTACAAATGCTCTAGACCCCGGATTGAAACACGAAGTTCTCTCTTTAATACAACATTTTAGAGCTTATAAAAAATGTATTATGATTATTACACATGATAAAGATGTTTTCCAATTGTTTGATGAGAGGGTCGAAATATAAATCTTCACTGGTATAAAATCTTTATGACTAACTCTATAATTTGTCATAAAGGAATATTCATTTATTTTTTCTTGTTTTTCTTGTTTTTCTTTTTTTATTTCTTCTTGATTTCTTCAACGGTTTATATTTTCCACCACCATAACCTCTTTCATTTACATCTTTTTTAAATGTATTCCATTGTTCTTCACTAAGTCCTCTAAGTTCATATGGTTTTTGAAATTTTTGACATGAAAGATCAATAATGATTAATCTTTTTACTACTGGCTCACCATATTTTCTTATATTAGCAATGAATTCTAACATTTCTTGTGTTGTTACACTAAGAGTACTGGGGCTTAGTCTAGGAAAATGTCTAGTAGGACTTCCTACACTTCTAAGAATATCAGGTAGTAGATCATAATTTTGAATACGCTTATGATTTGCAACAATAATACCGATTAAAGGCTCGTCTGATATCATTAGTTCAGTTGAAAATTGTTTATTTAACATTGTTTTTTCACCATGGGGAGTTAAATGATGAAAAATATGTGGTGGGTCGGGTGATGAATCCAATGAAGCGGCTGAACCCACTGATGAAGAAGATGATTGTTTCTCAAACGTATGTAATTTACATCCTAGACCTTTTTCTAAATTGTCTTTATATTTTTCATGTATTTCAGCTGTAGAAAAATTACCAATATAATTTGTTTTAATCTCCTCTTTCAATTCACACATAAAGCCATTTAAAATAGATATGTCATCTGTTGTATCTAAGCCTGATTCTTGATATTTTTTAATGTGACTATGAATAATGTCATCATACATCACAAGGTCTTTTTTTTCACGTCTGCATTCTAATTTTTTACTTGGTTTCATACGATAACCTAAAAAAGGTATTTTATCACGCGAACTCCATACTGCCTCGTCTCCAGGTGGAGCAATATTAAATTTAGAAATATATTCAATACTATCTGGTATTTTTATCAGTTCTAGATTTCGTTCATCCGTTATTACAATTGAACCATGTAATGAAATATAAATTACTAAATTTTCTGGGAAATCTTCTGCATATTCATTTTGTTTTTCTTGTTCTTGTTGTTCTTTTCTTGATTTTTTTGTTTCACCCTCATCGTTCTCATCGTTCTCATCTTTCTCATGAACTGGATGTTTCTCACCGATTTCTTTACCTATTTCTTCTTTATCGCTTGACATATACATTATAGAAATATAATCATTCATAACATAAAATCAACTACCACAGGATAATGGTCAGAATTATAAGTCCCACAAAACTCTTTATAGTCATGATACATAAATGCCTGACTAATACGGTCATACAAATTAGAAGATACTAATATATGGTCGATTTGTGAGAACTCCGAATACGTCGATTGACAGTTCCCATTTTTATCATACCAATCACTGAACCTCTCATCTTTTCCTATTTTTTCACCAACAGTTCTCAATGTATATCGATAAGTTCCTGAAATCCCCTTCAAAATATCGAGAACCATAGATATAGGCAAATTATCATTGGCATCAACCACCTCACCATCAAAATCATTAAAATCCCCAGATACAATTACTTCATAACCCAATAGAATATAATTATTTATGACTTTTTGGAGAACTTGTGCTTGTGCTTCTCGTTCGGCACATCTGGTTTTATCTGTAGGATAAGCTAATAAATGGGTTCCTATCAATGCAATAGAAACATTCGACACTTTTATTTCGGTTATTAAATGTTTACTGACACCCGATGTTCCAGACGCACCAGTATATCCACATTTCGAACCTGGTATAGGATATTCAACACGGTCTTCTGTTCTATATAAATCAACAATAGGGTCAATCTTTGTAAGAAGTCCCACATTTTGACCCGTAGCTGTATCTGTTCCTTTTATTAAATAGGCTACATATTCATTCGATACCAATTCCGATAATTCATCACAACCTTCTACCTCACACATATGAACCGTATCTGGATTTATAATAGAAATCACTTTTTCGATATATTCTAAATGGGTCTGGGCTTCTGACTGGTTATTCCAAGGACAACCATTACCGGGACAATCCGCACTGGAATAATAATCTATAAATAACCATTCTACATTGAATTGCATAAATCGATAATTGGATGTATTTGTTCGTCTGTCCTCAAATCCATTAGTATATGGACATTGTGTGTCGGCAGACGTCATAACAATGTGATATAATAGGAACAAGAACGAATACCACATATACAATAGAAGTATATAATTCACAATATTCCTTTATGACATTCCCTGTTTGACTACTTTTTGAATTTCTTTTGTGAGAACATATCGTTCGTATTTCATAGTTCTCCTTCGTAAATTACAAGAAAGACACGCAATGACGACATTATCAACTACATGAGCCATTTTATTATCTAATCTTTCAAGGGTCCATTGTTTGGGTTCTCGAACATTGTCATAAAGAAGCATTATGATATCTTTACAATAAAAACATTTGAAATCGGCCTCTTCGAGTTTCAGAATAACTCCTGAAACATCTAACGAATGGTTCTCTATGATTTCAATAGGAAAACCTTTTTCAATATCTTGAGAACGATAACTCGATAATTTATTGCGGATTTGTTGATACAAAAAATGTTTTTTAGAAGTGTCATAAAGATGATTTGGTTGATTGGGTTGTTGTAATTCGTCTGCCGAAAATACCCATCTCGGGGTAGTTGTAATTTTCCTCTTTATGACTTCTTTCGGTTGGATTTGTTTTTGTTCTCTTTCTCGTTGTTTTTCTTCTTTGGTTTTTTCTATAGGTAAAATAATAGTTTTGGTTTCATTCATATTATTATTATTGTTTTTATAAATATAATAATAATATTTATATAATATATATGTCGGATAAAGGTTTCAATATAAACAAACTTATTACAAAATCTTACAAATATTTGAAAAAGTTGTTTGGGAATGCGGTTCAAATCCCTGCTGAATTTGATGTTGAAGTGGATAATACAAAAAAACCGGAAGAGGGTCTTGCTGAACAACAAGAGAAGGTTACAGTTACTACTACGGCTACTGGTTTGGCACCTTCGTATATAACCGCAAATGGAGAACTTTTGGCGGAAATTTCTGAATTAGATGTGGATAACCTAACAGTATCGAGTAGTGCGCCGGACCTTATAAATATTTCTACAGTAACGAGTGATACTTTTTCTAAAACACCTGTTCCTCAAAAGGTAGTTGAGAAGAAATCTGTTCCTGTTGAAGAAAAGAAAGAGTCGGTTGTTTCTCCGGTTGTTCCTATTGTTCCTGTTGTCCCTGCTGAAGAAAAGAAAGAGCCGGTTGTTCCTGTTGTCCCTGCTGAAGAAAAGAAAGAGCCAGTTGTTCCTGTTGTCCCTGCTGAAGAAAAGAAAGAGCCAGTTGTTCCTGTTGCTTCTGAAAAAAAAGAAATATCTCCTCCTTTACCAGAGCCGACAACCGGTGGAAAAGGAAAGAACCATAAAAAGCATAAACATCATTGAAATACCGAATGGAAAAAATAATTTGTGGCTTAATCATATAGATGTATTTTGACATAACCAAATTTATAGATAATTCGGATACAGTTCAATATAATTATTATCCAACCACCTTTTATAAATCACAAATACAAGATACAATTGCTAAAAATGGTTTCCTTAAAATACCGTATTCATCTAAATCAAATCAACCAAATATAGCCGTTTTGGGTTCCGGATATGTAACAAAGACATTATATATTGTCAAACCTATTCATAAAATTAGTTGTATTGATTACGATGCAGAACTCGTTATCGAACATGTTCCTTTAACGAATTTCACTTCGCCTCTTTATACATGTTTTTTATTGAAAGGGGGAAATAAAGATGTATTTAATGACATCGATGCTTTAATTGATGGCAGTCAAGACGCAACTATTAGTCTAAATAAATATATCAAGACCGATAGAACTATCGTCTATAAAAACAATCTATTAAACTCTGCTACAGTTGCTATTTTCACTCGACCGATTTATGTTTCTAATGATTTCACAGGACTACATGCCGGTCTATTCACTCTAGCACCTTATGTCGATGAATACTCGATTATGAAATCAGAACCCATTTTAGGAGGTGTTCAAAAAATAATTGAAGGCATGGATACTGGTAGTCTAACGAGTGCGATGGATACAAGCAATTTGGATACAAGCAAGTTATCTACCGATTCAGTATCTTCTGTATTGAGTATGGATACGGGTCCTACAGAAACAACACCACCGGCATTTGTTGCTCCAATGAATGCTGATTCAGGAGGACCTGCCCCAGTAGTTGTTGCAGGCTATTGCCAACCCATTGATGAAACCGACCCTTCTATTTCCGAAACAGCCGGTGTCATTATTCCAATGGATAGCAAAATAGTAACAGATGATGCAACCAGCTCGACCATCAAAACAATGATGAACTTCTTCGGTTTCTTCATTATGATTATTATTGCCTTCTTTGTGACACCTATAGCACATAAAATCATGATTGTCGAACTCATTATGGATAATATGGATTTCTCAGCACAGCGCAAATTGAATAGAGCGAATGCTGCGGATGTTTATACGGGGGCTATCTTCTTTGGATTTGCACTGGCATTTATTAATTATGGAATGTTGAATAATAAACCAATAGCAACCATTCTTGGAATGTATGTATTTATTTTCTTTATTGCTTCAGTTATTATTTTACAATACCAACGTATCTTTAGCCCCGCAGAATACCTACAACAATTCGAAACGAAAGGTGTATTGCCAAGTTTTGAGAACATGGAAATGGATTGGGGGTTCTTTTCGGACAATATCTTTCAACTTTTCTTTACGACTACTATGGAGAAAAACCCTGACCCCGAAACGGCAGGAAAGAAACCACTCATTCCAGTATATCATTTCCAATTAGGATTTCTAGGTGTAGCCATATTTTATGCTGCATTTTTGCTACTTCTAAGACTACTACATCTAACTGGATCTATGGGACATTTCTTTTTTACATCTCTACATTTTTATGGTGTTCTCTTTGCTATTTATATGATGGCACTTTTGAACCATTATCGATTACAAAGTAGTCGCGCAAATTTGACGAAATGAATGTAAAAATAATACAATAAATATAGTAATGAATATATTTATTATACAAGATATATGCTTATTAATAACTTCTTATTTAGAATTTACAGAAAGAGTTATAATAAATACATTTGTTAGAAATAATTGTTTAAGAAAATATGATTTCAATAATGTAGATTTTCGTTATAAACATATTGATAATATATTTACTTTATACGATGAAAATACCCTACAAGCATATAATACTTATTTATATGATTTATCAAAATCATTTATTAAAGAATTAACATACGAATATAATAATTTATGGAAATATGATGATGAGACATTTTTAGATAATTTCTATAATATAAAATTTAATAGAGATAGAGAACTAAATTTATTATTTCAAGATTCGTTTATAAAAGTATATACCAGAAAAATAGCAGAATATATCGAAATGAATGACTTATCCATGGATTACTATAAATATAGTTTATTTGAGTTAGAAGAAAAGATTGGATTGTATATCCATAATATAATAATAAAATACTATAGCGAGTGTTTTAAAAATAAAAAAATACATAGTTTTTGTTATAAGTGCGGGTCATTTGGTCATTTTAACACATCAATAGAATGTATATTTTATGATATGGAAAATGTAAATAAAATTATAAATGAAACTGTATATAATACAATTTCAGATATAATTGATAGTATAAATTGGCAAAACTTATCGCAATGGGAGAATTTACATGAAAATGAAATAATATATGATGAAATATTGTAAGATAAATATCGATATATAATAAATGTCATTCATTTTTGATTATGATAAGTTTTTTGAGTATTATACAGATCCAAAAAATAGACATATAGATGATAGACCTAGACCTATCATTTATTATTTCAATAGGTCTGATATACATAAACCTGTAAAAACTACATATCTTTCTAAATATTATATAATTATTGATGGAGTAAAAATATATATATCAGAAGTTACGAAAAATAACAATCCTCATAAAGAATTATTATTTACTATTCCAACAGAAATAAATGGTGTAATATATGACTTTCATTATCATTTTGGGTTCAGAACTATAAACCGAAAAGACCCAATAAAACTGAATAGGTTATATTTTTATAATAATAATGCTATACAACCAAGTAAAACTATGAAAACCCGCACCAGAAAACGAGTTATATCAAAGATATCACAAACAAGAGAAGAAGTTATTGGAGAAAATATATTACATGAAATTATCCCTGATAATAATAGAGAATTCGTTATTATTGACCAAAATGAAAAACGTGTATTTTTTCATAAAACAATTCAATTACCAGATAAGGATGGTATGATTGGAATAAATGAACATAATAGTTGTCATTTCCAAAATAAAATAAAAATATACTCTACTAGTAATATAATTTGTTTGGATGATGATAATAAATATATGAAGCTCATTTTTTCTTCAGAAGAATTACACCAAATAACAGAAATAATAAAACGTCCATTTCTATCAAATATATCATTCAAGTTACGAGGTGGAAAAATCTTATCACGAAAACGCAGATAATTCATATTTACAAAGATAAATATGAATATAATAACTCCCCTACTTTATTTATACAAAGAACCAGAAGCCTTCTCAGCAACAGGTTTGAAACCATATCCTACACTGGCATCAGAGTGGTTGAATACTGTTGCAGGCGCCATGTTGGCAACAACATCCTCTTCCAATGTGACAACGTGAGCAGGGTTCATCTGTTTCATTTCAAACACACGTTCAGCCTCGCTAGGAGACGAACGGACCATATAATTGTCAGCGGCGGCCACTTTGACTAAAGAACTTCTTCGGACCAATTCATAGGCAACGAAAATGAAAACTACACCCAAAATAGGGTTTGTGTAGAAAAACAAATACAATGCCAAAACGAGAACAACTACCAAACCAATTGGTGTATTCACAATACCGGACAAGAAGAAGGGTGTCTTAAAGGGAAATATGATATAAATCACGAAAATGACAAGTGTTGCTACTTCCAACGGAGATAATGATTTTGTAAAATCGCTGAGTTTCATTTTAATATATTATATTACTATTTTTTTACATCTCTATTGAGAACCTTTATGATAAAATTGAAAACGTCCTAAAGATAATATATATTAGCATACTAATGCCACCTATGAAGAAATTTATTAAATCATCCACTTCAAAAGTATTCAAAAAACCATCACAAGAAATTATTCCGCCAGATTACAAAGAAACCGTCCGAAAAGCCGCATATCTAGGAAAAAAAGGCTACACCATTCCCAAATCGGTATTATCGGAAGGAGATTTAGAGGCTGTCAAAAAGGATTTATATTTAACACCATTTACGATGGGGCCTAAGGTGAAGGGTGTCATCGATTCATTTCCAGTTTATCGTGAGAACACTGCAAAAGTCTATCTTCCTAGATTTTGGGGAGTAGAAAGATATGGAATGCCCGACCGTTCAGAACTCACATCGGGTGAAGATATCGATGTTCCCTTTGTGAAAGACCTGCGCGATTATCAAAATAAAATTGTTAAAGTTTATACCGATTATGTTGCCCCCGAAAGTGCTGGAGGCGCCATTCTAGAAGTCCCCTGTGGAAAGGGCAAATGTTTGGGTAAAGGAACGCCAGTTATGATGGCCGATTGGTCTGTCAAAAAGGTTGAAGATATTCGTATAGGAGACCGCTTGATGGGCGACAATTTGAAGGAACGTCGTGTTCGTTCATTAGCCAGGGGTCGTGAAAGGATGTATCGAGTGGCCGAAATGGGGACTAATTGGCATTATATTGTAAATGAAAGTCATATATTATCGTTAAAACATCGCGAAACAGGCGAAATCCGTGATATGCCTATTTTGGACTATTTATACATAAATGAACGCGAAAAGTGGGTCGGATATCGTATCCCGAATGATTTATTTGCTGAGATGTATGATATCGTTATTACACCTATGTATGAAGATGACTATTATGGGTTCGAAATCGATGGTAATCGCAGGTTCGTTTTAGGCGAAGGAACAGTCACTCACAATACAGTCATGGCACTGAATATTATTAGTATCCTAAAGAAGAAAACACTTATATTGGTTCATAAAGAATTCCTAATGAACCAATGGATAGAACGAATTGCAGAGTTTATGCCTTCTGCACGAGTGGGCAAAATCCAGGGTCCCGTGTTCGATGTAGAAGGACGAGATATTGTCATAGGAATGATACAGACTATGCATTCTCGTGATTTCGAAGCATCGGCATTTGACCCTTTTGGATTAACTGTTATAGACGAAGTTCATAGAATAGGTAGTGAAGAGTTCTCGAAAACCCTGTTTAAAGTAGTCACACCATATATGTTGGGAATTTCAGCAACGGTTGAAAGAAAAGACCGGCTTACTAAGATTTTATATATGTTTATTGGTCCTAAAATATATTCAGAAGAGAGAACCGACGATGATATTGTTCAAGTTCGTGCAATCATGTTTAAGACAAGAGACCCCGAATTCAATCAAACAGAATATGATTTTCGTGGTTCTCCGAAATATAGCACGATGATATCGAAGTTATGTGCTTTTGGACCGCGTTCGGATTTTATTATAAGGATTTTATCGGATCTTCTAAAAGAAAATCCTCATAAACAAATCATGGTTCTCGCTCATAATCGAGATTTGCTAACATTTCTATATGACGCTATTCGACATCATATTTCTGCAGAAGAGAACATAGTAGGTTATTATGTAGGAGGAATGAAAGAGAAAGATTTGAAAATAACAGAAGGTCGCCGAATAGTGTTGGCGACTTATGCTATGGCGGCAGAAGCCCTTGATATAAAAACACTTTCTACATTAGTTATGGCCACACCAAAAACCGATATAGAGCAATCTGTAGGACGAATTTTGCGAGCCAAAGGCCAGAACCCGATTGTAGTGGATATTTTAGATAGTCATGAATATTTAAAGAGACAATGGAATACACGCAGGTTATTTTACAAAAAGTGTAATTATAGGATAACCTCTACGGATATAGATGGATATACGGGATTTGAGAACATGGATAAATGGCGATTGGAATATGACCCGGCTACAGCAAATAAAGAAGCAAAAGAAAAGAAAAAATGTTTGATAAATATTCCTAAGGAAATTCTGGAAGCAGAAGTCGTGTAGGGGTTGTCATATTATTTCTTTAGGACAATCATCGGAATTATTTATTATAATGTTTTATCGTATGTTTATACTTATAATTTATGCGATTTCCGCCTTTAATATCTTGGTGTTCATTTGAAGTATAAATAGTTTCCATAAAATCTGGTATATCTGTATGAATATGTTTTTTTATAGAAGGTTCTTGGGGAATATTCATGAAGGGTCTTGTCATGATTTCGGTAATTTGTTTCAATTCTTGTGTTGAAAAAACCATTTTCATATGTTTTTGATTTTCATCTACACAAAGAATTGTTCTAACATTTTTAATTTTTGTGTTGTTTTGGAAATAACACATTTGATGTTTATTTTGTCCCATTATCTTCTTAGCAGATATATTTGTGGGGACTTGTATTGTTTTATGAAAAAATACAACCTTTTCATTTAGGTCCATGTGAATAAATTCTGGAATAGTATCTATTTGTATTTCATCTATTATATTTCCTTTTGTAACTGCGGGTGACACAAGCGACCGTCTTTTTCTAGTTTGTTTTTTCTTTGATGTAATTATTTTTTTGTCATCAAGTAAATATAGTCTATCTATTTTGGTTGGTTCTTTATTTGGATTTATAGGTCTGAACCCAAAACGATAATGAAAATCAAATAAATGACCACCAATTTCAGTAGGCATTATAAACAATAATGATTTAGTTGATTTATCCTTAAATGTAGCTATATAGACCTTTACTCCATTTACAACTATATAATATTGTGAAAGATTATTCGATTTTGCTTGTTTATCTTTTTTTATAGATTTATTATCATTATCGAAATAAAAAACCGTTGGTCTAGTTGTATTCTCTATATTAATATTTACTGGGTCAGTATAATATTCATAAAATTGTTCATAGTCAAATATGAATGTCATTTTATAATAAGTTAGTATTATTTCTTTAGGACAATCTGATAAAATGTCATAAAGAAGTAGTAATAGTGTTCTATAATGGAAAAAATGAAAAAATATAATTTACTGTCTTGGATTGATCCGGATAAATTGAATATTGAGAATTTGACATACAATGATAAATCTCATTATTTTTTTCAAACCCATCCAGAAAAAATAATATGGAGTATATGTTCAAGTAGTTCGAAATTTATTGATATAATAGAAGAAAATATCGATAAAGTGGATTGGAAATTTTTATCTTGGAATGAAGCCGCATGTCATCTTTTGAAAAATAATTTGGATAAAGTTGATTGGTATGCTTTATCTTCTAATAAAGGTGCTATACCCATTTTGGAACAAAATCTCGAAAAAGTAATGTGGGAAAGAGTAGCTTTAATAGAAACCCCTGAAGCTATAAATTTTATTACCAAACATCTTGATTTATTTTCAAAAGAAGCTTGGAGTTATTTGTCTTATAATAGGTTCGCTATATCAATATTGGAAAAAAATCTCGATAAAGTAGATAAATGTCAATTATCGCGTAACCCATCCGCGGTTGAATTATTAGATAAACATCCAGAAAAAATCAATTTTTGCGAACTTCATTATAATCCAAACCCAGATGCTTGGAAATTATTCATCAAGTATTCAAAATATATTTATTCTTTTGGGTTTGATTTTGCTTCATCTCCTTATATTATTCCATTATTGCGTTATTACAAAGAACATGATATAAACCAATTCGAATTTTTATTAGAGTTCGATTTATATGAGAGTGATGAACCAGAAATACTTGATATCATAGAGTATTATATGAAATTGAGACCGGATATGATTGAATGGCGTAATTTGTCAATGAAATCATTTACAATAGACATCATGGAACAAAACATCGATAAGGTTCATTGGAAAGAATTTTCTAAATTGCCAGAGGCCATAGATGTTATCGAAAAAAACATTGGTAAAGTCGATTGGTCGGCTTTGTCATTGAACCCAGCCGCTATTCATATTTTGGAAAAAAATCTCGAAAAAGTCGATTGGTCGGCTCTCTCTTCAAACCCATCCGCTATCCCTATTTTGGAAAAAAACCAAGATAGGATTAATTGGAATAATTTTTCTTTAAATGATGGAATATATGAAGAGTTGTGTCATGATAATTACGAAATATATATACCAGACAATATATTTTTATAATAATTCCAATTATGTATTTTTTTACAAATGTTCTCAGTACATTCATTTATAATAAGTAAATCGCTAACTTCAGTGGAAGATAATATTTTATTTTTATAAATATATTCGATTGGGTCATAAAGAAATAAGGTGTCCCCTTTTGTAATCATCGGATCTATGAATAATTTATTTCCACGCAATTCTGCAGAAACAAATTGTCTGACGTTAGGAAGTCGTGTGAAATCAGTATCGATGAGACATTTGGCTATCCCTGCTCCCAAAATAATACAATAGGTAGAGAACATTTCAGGAGAATGTTTTCGAAATAAAACACCCATATACATTGCCAATGCTGCACCCATTGAGAACCCGCAGAGGACTATCCTGATTTCTTCTTTTTTACAATATAATATATTACATATTCGATATATCAATGATATCATCGGAAGGGTTATCTTTGGATTATCATAAAGGTCTATTCTATTGAGAACTATCCCCGATGGAAATACAACATATATAGTATTATTTTCTCTGATAACAGCATAATATATCTGTATAACAGATTGTATCAAAAGTATATCATCCATATGTAATGATTCTAGGTTCTCGATATTTGAAAAGGTTCTCAGTTCATCCAACATTTTTTCATAAGTTTTATCGATAGTTATACCAGTGAAGA
>Ga0164296_1001817_pt1 | contig 21966 bp, 21 predicted proteins | sample GEODES057metaG_FD_113533 | JGI IMG/M metagenome (GOLD analysis project Ga0164296, IMG submission 113533) | Dystrophic lake water microbial communities from Trout Bog Lake, Wisconsin, USA - GEODES057 metaG | ecosystem: Environmental > Aquatic > Freshwater > Lake | place: USA: Trout Bog Lake...
AATGTTAGACATTGTCATAATAAGTTATAGCCCCGACGGGACTCGAACCCGCAACCGTTTGATTAGAAGTCAAAAATGCTATCCAATTACATCACGAGGCTTTTGAGAGCCAGAGGCTCTACTGGTTTATGATGTAGATTCTTTAGGTTTCTTTTCCTCTGCATATTTCCAAATAATGTGTATTTCGGATCATAAGAGGCATAGACTTTCGTAATATAAGTGCACTTACTAAGGAAAGTGTAGCGGCATTATTTCTAATCATAAGAGGAGTCGGCTTACGAGTCATTAGCGCATTAACCAATGGCGAATTTACCTTTATTATGTATTCACGAATGGAAGACATAATAGTTTTTGTTTTCTATGAACAGCAAAGTTAATAAGAGGTTTTACTAAAAACTCATATTAACTATCAGCCTACGACCGGAATCGAACCAGCGACCTACGCTTTACAAAAGCGTTGCTCTGACCTACTGAGCTACGCAGGCGACTTGATGAGAGGTTATCCGCCTCTCACACCCTTCCATCTAGGGGATTCTTTAAGCTCTTTTTTGTGCAATTCTGACTTAAGGATATTAATCTACATCTAATCAGATGGCGTTCTCTTCAGATGCTCCCAAGCTATATGCGGATGATCAATCCTATCCCGCTATTATGAAATGGGCGCTCAACACCGAGGCCATTTGGTTTCATCCCTTGACTGCCAATCAGTATAAAAAGTTTAAGAATGTGAAAGAAGGTGATGGGCTAATTCTTCTTCTCAATAAAAAGCCACACAATGTCCAAGTAGTGGGTCATATTAGCGATGAAGAATATGCTCGGTACAAAGCAATCTATGGACCATTTGATATTCCTGGATGGGACTTTGAACATGTGATTTATGTGAAACGAGTGTAAACGAAGTACTATGTGAAACGAGTGTAAACGAAGTACTATGTGAAACGAGTGTAACTTTTTCATAAAACCCTCTTGATTCTTCCATCCAACATCATCATAAATCCTCGGAATCCTAGATGAGGATAAATAATTTTTATATTATTTTTTAGTCCTTTCATATAAGGCATATGGATAGATGGTTCGGTATCCACTTTTATTTGCATCGTATTTTTGTACATGGCGCAATCCAGGTGATCAAAGACCCAGACTTCTTTGATATCATGAACCTTAATTGCAATTTCAAGATGTTGATAAAACATGGTACGCCACTTTGGATACTTGCTTTGCATCACACCAAAGGAAGCACCCGCTAGGGTAACATGATCGTAATGTAATTGTCTTTCGTTAATCAAATAATCGGATAAACGTCCTATAAATCGTGGATCAAAACAGGAAAGAACAAATATATTTGCTTTTGTTCTCGTTATATCAAATGTGCGCATTGGAAACCATTTCATCTTTCTTAAAGGATGAAATGATTTGTTTAGGTATCAATTATTTTAGGGATAAACTTCCAAATAAATCCTCCTGCTGTTTTATTACTTCCAGAAAGGGTATGCTGAATATTACTTTGTTTTATATTAGTCATACGTTCTGCCTCAGATGTACTTCTATATTCTTTTATAAATTCACCATTTAGTGAATATTGAGCAATTGGTTTTCCAAGTGTTTTTGTCATACTCTCCCTATGTTTTTCAATATTAACTGATGTATTTTCACTATTTTTGAAATATTTTTTTAATCCTTCACTAATTTTCTGTTTAGTAGAATCTGATAGTTTACCCTCTTTATGTGAATTTGCTCCTACTCTTTTCTCTTTAATTGCATTTTGAAATTTTTCAGAATTAATTATACGTTCTGAAAGATTTATTTTCATTATAGATTCTTTATGTTTTTCACGATAAGTCTCAAAATGATCAGGATTGGCTTCTCTAAATCGTTTACCACTTTCTTTAATTTTTTCAATAGATTCTGGAGTATGTTTATAGCCTAACATTCCATCTCCAAGCTGTCCTCCTGGTAAAATATTATAACCATGTGGAATTTGTGAATTGTATTTTTTGATATATTCCCTTTCATATTTCAAAAGATCTTCATCAAAACAAATAAGAATAATTTCAAACTTAAATTTATCTAAACCATACTTCTTCATAGAAGCTTTTAAAACAGGACATCCTTCTTTATATTTTAAAGAATTACGATGCTTCCTCCATCTAGCTTCATAATCATGTTGAATGGTTTCACCAATATAACATTTACCAGTTACTGTATTTGTTATTTTATAAATATAACCCATCTAGTCTTCTTCTAGTACAAGAAAAGTATTTCAAATTTTTAGAATAATCTTTTTTAAGATGCTTCAAGAATCTCAAAAAACATTTATGCGAACTGTGAGATTCGAACTCACGCGCCTTTCGGCAGTGGGGCTTAAATCCACCTCATTGACCCCTCTGACAAGCTCGCAATTGCGTGAAGTAGCCTCCACAACCATACATCGCCCTCCATCTTTAAATCCTTTTCCCTGAATAGAAACTCCATGGCGCAAATCATTTACTGCTTTAACCAAAGTACCGCACTTACCACTGCTAACATGTCCCTTATGATTAGTGGAATAAATACCTTATTACCTGCGTTCTGCAGTGCATGGGCACCACAGGCCAAGCAATTTCAATGTCAGCCTGCACCTAGCGGCATGAATACCGTTAGCTCCCTTTATTGTATTTTTATGGACAATACCGATTCTGCAGGAGCACTCGCCTATCACTCAGAAAGTACCAATATTCCCTATGGAAAAGTATTTGTTAAAACCATTCTCGGATATGGAGGTGCTATTCTCATGGGCGCTAATACAAGCGTTCCGACGGTCGCTCAAGCCTTTGCACATGAAATCTTTGAAATGATCGCCAATATGAATGTAAATGTCTGGTGGCAACTGTCTAACGGCAACTTGGTTCCTGGTGAAGTATGCGATCCTGTTCAAGGCAATGTTGTTCCCGTCAAAGTAGGATCGGTTACCGTTGGACTAAGTGATTATGTTCTACCTGCTTGGGCCGATCCTCAAGCTACACATGGTCCCTATAATTATTTAAATACCTTAACCAAGCCTTTTCAAATGGCCAAAGGAGGTTACGTTGTTCTCATGAAGAATGGTGCTGTTTCCTATGTCCTAGGCGATTCCGTTACACCCTACATTCAATACCGTGCTAACAATATCGCAAATGAATTGGCTGCTCCTACAGGTGTTGCTGCTGCAGCATTATCTATGGCAGATGTGTAATTTGAGATTTTGTTAGTATATTATAGAAATGAGGAAGTTTATAATATTGTTTGTACTTCTTATTGTGCTATTTTTATTCTCCACTGCTCAGCGTGAAGGCTTCCGTGGTGGAGGTGGAGGTGGAGGTGGTGGAGGAGGTGGCGGTGCAAGCAGTGGCGGTGGCCATGGTGCTGCTGGTGGTGGTCACGGAGGTGGTAGTCTTGGCGGTGGTGGTCATGGCGGCGCAAGCAGTCATGGAGATCACGGCGGTCATGGAGGGTACGGATACGGAGGACGTGGTTGGACAGGAGGTAGTTCAAACGGCGGTTGGGGATGGGGCTGGTTATGGGACTGGGATTGGGTCTGGCCTTGGATGCGTGAAATCATCTACGTCTAAAAACATGAAAAACATCCCGCTTGTTTTTCAACGGCTTCATTCCACTCTTTCTTCATGGTTTTGTTAAATTCCGCAGCATCCCATTCCTCTTTCATTAGTGCCTTAAATTCTACAAAATCCATGTCTGAATCAGGCTCATACTGCTGAACGGTTCCGTTTCCATCAATATAATCAAAATAGTCATAATGTGCTATATCTTCTTGATCATACATATAACACTGTATCGTAATACATGTTCTATCTGCATGAATATTCTTTAGCTGATGCGTCTGATTCAGCGTTGGACTAATCCACGTTAGATCTCCTTGTGTAAAATCCACCTCCGCAAATGGTAGAACATTATCCTTTGATAGAAATGGAAAAACACTCACATGAATATCTCCATATAACACACGAATAACTGCTTCTGCACCTGCATGATTATGAATCGGTGAATAATGTCCAGGCGGCCAAATCTCCATCACATACGGAATCCCTGGTGATTCTCCATTGTTCTGTCCCAGCGTAATTCGCAAATAGGTTTCTTCCAGATTCGGCTTGTCCTTATTGAATTCTGTACTTTTCTCTTGTAGTTTCTTTTTGCACCATCCATCTTTTATACTATGCTCAATCGCTTTAGAAAAATCAGGAAAATCATCCGTATTTAATTTAAAGTTTTGGCCAGAAATACAGTAAAACATCTTCTGCGAAATGGTGGACAAATTGGCATGAGGCATATACAGCCCTTTCCCAATTGCATCCATAGATAATTCATCTGTAGATTTGATAAAGAGTGGGATAGTGTTGGTAATGGGATCCCGTATTAGACGTAATGGTTTCACATTGGATAGTAACAGAATGGATGTTAGGCTTTCTAGAAATTTCTTATTAGCCTTTCGTTCATCATCTGTTGAGAAAGATAGTTGATACCGATACAAATACGTTTCCAATCTAGCTTCTCCTATTCCCGCATAAAGTTGCTGATTCTGTGCATCCAAGGAGAACCAGTAATATATCCCTTCTAATGGGATAATTCCCTTTGAATTTGTTGGATCTACGTAAGGTTCTGTACTAGTTGTTCGCTTTACCTTGATACCATCGGCATGATATTCAACCAAAAGTCCATCAGTATTATCTTTATTTTGAATAATAAATGAGCAGGTTTGATCCGTAGATGCAAATAAAAATACTCCTTGGCCTGGAACAACTAGGGACATATCCAAATTATCAGACGGCATTCTTGAAAATATTTTAGAAGATTTCATCTATATTTATAAAATATTTTCATTTAGTAAAATGTTTCGCTATACTTCCGAACAAATGCATTCGGATATGGTGGATGGAAAACAGAAAATGAAGACTAAACGTGTAACCATTCGTGGAAAATCAGGATATAAATCTGTTACTGTCCGTATAAATGGTCGCAATAAAACATCTAAACGCAAATTAACCAAAAAAGAGATTGACTGTATTCGTCGCTGCCAATTTATTCCAGGCTTGTTTAAAGATTGCGAAACATGTATTAAATAAATTCCAAAATACTATGGGGCTTATCGTCGTCTATCACTTTTATTTTTGAAGTAATAGATGAATCCATACACGTATTTATTATCTTCATAATACCTATAATATGCCATGATGGATTAATTATCTTTATTTCATGCAAGGTAGATGCATATTTTTCGGTTAAAAGTCCAACAAGACCCATTCCTGTTTTAACTGCCATTGCATGATGTATATCAAATCCATTACCATCAATGATACATGTCCATCTTTTTTTACCATTTATTTCTAATGTTTTATCTATATGTGATAGAATCCCCTCTGTATCGTCGTATAGTTTTGCCTTAGATGGCTGTGTAAAGAAAATAGTAATTCCATTCTTTTCAGTAACCTTTTTGAAAGAATGGCTCGTAGGATCTTTTGCACAAATACTACAGATTTTATCCATACGTCTATCCTTTTGTGCTGTTATTTTTATCTTATTTTATCACATACACTATTTGGATAAATAATGGGCTTAAACAGTAATGTATATTTATAATAATTATGGTGTCCTTACTTGTAACCGGTGGTTGTGGTTTTATTGGTAGTAATTTTATCAATTATTATTTTCCATTAAAGCGAGTCACCAAATTAGTAAATCTGGATGCCATGTATTACTGTGCAAATCTGGAAAATGTAAATAGCGAGATCTATCAGCAATCTGATTACGTGTTTGTGCGAGGCAATCTGCGTGATAAAAAATTGGTATCCTCTATTTTGAAAGAGCATCAGATTACCCATGTGATTCACTTTGCAGCACAGTCCCATGTTCAGCGCTCTTTTGATGATTCTCTGGAATTTACCTATGATAACGTACTCGGAACCCATATTCTCATTGAATGCTGTCGCTTATACGGCGGTATTCAACGATTTATCCATGTATCTACCGACGAGGTCTATGGTGAATCCATGAATACCACGGATGAACTCCATAAAACGGAGAAATCTATTCTATGTCCTACCAATCCCTATGCTGCTACCAAGGCTGGTGCGGAATTGATTGTCCAGTCCTATGCCCACAGTTACAAGATGCCCATTATTATTACACGAGGCAACAATGTCTATGGTCCCAATCAATTCCCTGAAAAAGTTATTCCTCGGTTTATTCAACAGCTGAAAGCGGGGAAGAAAGTGACCATTCAAGGAAAGGGAACGGCCGTTCGTGGGTTTCTTCATGCACAGGATACTGCAGAGGCATTTGCCTGTATTTTGGAACGGGGCGAGATCGGTGAGATTTACAATATCGGCACAGAGGACGAATATTCTGTCATGGAAATTGCTCAACGACTCATTCGGTTGATTTGCAAGACGGAAGATTATGATTCATGGATTGAATACATTGAAGATCGCCCATTCAATGACCAACGATACTATATTAGCAATGCAAAGCTGAAGGCCCTTGGCTGGGAGGTAAAAACGGATTTGACGACGGGGTTGGCGGAGCTTGTCTAAGCGCAGCGAGTGGAGCTTGGTGCGTCTGGATTCTGAATTTTTGTTCTACGGTCATAGTGGAGGGTTGAGTAGCTCAGTCGGCAGACGCGACAACCTGTTAAGTTGTAGGCCGCTGGTTCGATCCCAGCCTCGACCGTTCTCCTATTTATTTAAGTATTGCTATATTCTTAAATAAAATCATTTAAACACTATGTTACTATTATTCATAACATGCTCACCATCATTAGCCCATGTTATCGTCAGCATCATCTTCCTATCATGTACGATAGCATCAACTTTGATAAAATATACGAATGGATCATTGTATATGATACGACTAAAGATCGTAAGTATACACGGATGTTTGAACGTCATCCCAAAATTAGGGAAGTAGAATGTGATGATGCTAGTATCTCAGGCAATGCTCAGCGCAATTATGGAATATCCCTGGTAAAAGATGGATTTATTTATTTTTTAGATGATGACAATATTGTGCATCCTAACTTTTGGACCATCGCAGATTCCTTTCAACTTCCTTATTTTTATACCTTTGATCAGGATCGTGACAAAAAAGGGTGGATTCTTCGTGGAAATAAAATACAGGTCCGATGGATTGATACCGCTATGTATGTCGTCCATAAAAAACACGTAGGAAAAATTAAATGGCAGCTCATGGAATACAAAGCGGATGGATATTTTATTTGTGACGTGCTTACAAATAATTCATATTTTCACAACTATATTCCTAAAACTGCTGCATATTATAACTACATAGATCATTAAAAATACAAGTATTTTTAATTTTTATTCTGCTGTATAATATACTTTCTTCAGTCCATACTCTTTCATACATTTGTTTAGATGTGGTGTACATGTCATACATGGCTTGGATTCTCCTAGTACACGTAACACTCGTGATACACGAATGACAACCATTGTTGCCCCCATTAGATTGCGATATCCTACTTTCTTTATAAGCGCTCTTTCCGCATGAATGGAGTGTTCATCATATCCACATCCACCAATACGAGATCCTAGAAAGTTACTGGCAATACCGAGGATTTTTCCCCGTTTCATTAAAAGTGCAATGTGAATATGCCTAAGATTTGTCTTCTCTATCACAGATGTAATAGAGATATGATTTTCCACTAAACGAAGCGCATGCTCTCTATTCATACGCATGCCGTTTAAAAGGTGCCTTTTCTTTTATCTATACTATCTTCAATTTTATCGTTTATATGATGTCCTGTGGCTGGTCTTCTCCATATGAGATCTGTACATCTGGGTTTGGATCTGCCAGTGGCAATGGTTCCTGGACTGGTTCCTGGACTGGTTCTTGGACTGGTTCTTGGACTGGTTCTTGGACTGGTTCTTGGACTGGCTCTTCTGATAGTTCTAGTAATAAATCTTGTACTGATTTTTGTACTTGTATTGGCTCTTCTATCTGCAACGCTATTTCTGGTATTGATTCTATTACTGGTTCTGATAAGGATACATGTAATGGCGATGGTACAATATCTATTGCTTCTTTGGGTTTAAGAGGAAGAATAACTAGATTATCCGCAAGTGAATTTATAGATGTATTTACTTGTTTAGCAATAAGTGGTGGACTTATAGGAGCTGCTAGTTTTGTCTGAAAAATAGAACTTCGCATTATCGGTTTTTTCACTTCATGAATATTTTTCTTAGAAAAGTATGATTTTACTTCAATCGTAGATACATGTCTCTTTAATGGTGGTTCCTGTTTCTTTACTTCGGATGCTTTTTGTTTCTCTAATTCAATTTCATCATTTATTCTCTTTTGTCGTTCTTCCATTACTCGCTTTAATTCTTCTTCTTCATTCCGCAATTGCATTTTCTTTAACTCAATTTCCTCTTCTATACGTTTTTTGCGTTCATCTATCGCTTCTTGCATTTTATGTTCAATATGCTCTCTGATACTATCTTGAAGCGTAAAAGACATAGAATCATCTAAAGGAGCTTCAAAAATACGTGTATGTTCTAATGAACCACAAATATCAGGTCGTGTTAGATTTGGAACCTGACCAAATTTTTCTTCAAATAATTTTATAATTCCCGCAGGAATGGGCGGGGATTGTTCAATCAAACGATTTAATTCCACACGACACATCTTTAAAAATTCCATGGAATCTGTGCGATCCTTTGGATCTAACGCCAATTCTACCGCCATTTGACGTTGAAATTTACCCCATGCAATAGAGGATACACGATTTCCTTCTTCCAGCTGAGCATAGCGCAAATAATTTCCAATGGTAGTTAATAATCCTGCGATCAAGGAAACACCTCCAATCGCAAAACTGGCCAATTGTTTAGAGGCTGGATCGGAAAAAATAGATTGAACACCAAAATTAGCAGTTCCAGCTAACGTTGATAAAATAATTACAGGAATGTTAATCCAGCGATTCTTACTATGAAAAAACTTCTCTGATGTGTCGTGAAGCCATCGGTAACACATACCCAAATCACTCCATTCGGAAATCAGTATTTCTTGTTCTCTGGACCATTTATGTATTTTTTTGAGTTTTGGTTCCTCCTCTTTCTTGATAGATGCCGCCACAGATGCCGCAACGGATGCAGCGGCATTAGACGCAACAGACGCAGTAGGAGATGTAGGAGATGTAGGCAACGGCGTATCCGTCACAATTACTAAATTATCAGTCATCTTTACTAATAGTATATATTTTATTTTATCTTTGCCCATTTCTTCTTAGATTCTAGCCCTGCTTTGTATAGCGCTTCCACTTCTTTTTCCGTTAAAGTATTTATCGTAATTCCTTTTGGCAGCGAAACAAATTGTGGTTTTTTAAGCGATGTTTTCATGATATAAGGTCCATATTGCCCTGTACGAATTACATATTCTTTGAATTGTTTTAATGGTGCATTTGACCCACTGGATTTTGCCTCTAAGCGTTCTATCGTCTTTTCTAACTCTTCTACCTGATACGGAATAGATACGTCTCCACACTGAAGATACTCACCAAACTTGCCAGATTTTTTGATAATCGGTACATCCTTCCATGATCCTATTTCCGTGACGACTCTTTTTGATTCTTCTACAAATGCATTTGCACTTTCCTCTGTAATCTGTTCAAATGCAAGGCCCTGAGGCCATCCAAAGAATTGTGTATCCTCTTTTGTTTTACCTTCTCGTAAGATAATCGGCCCTTTTTTTGACATGACTGCCTTTAGTCCATTGGAGAATTCTTTTACTTTAACGGACGTGGATGTTTTGGCGGGTTGTTTCTTTAACTCCTCATAGCGATCCTTGTAGGATTCCCACATATCCTTTAAAAGCTCCTTCCACGGTTCTGTTCCATCCGCCACATGATCTAAGCGTTGCTCCATCTGTGCCGTGAATCCATACGCAAAGAGATCTTCAAAATGGTTAAGCATAAAATGTAGTACCGATCGCCCTAGTTCCGTAGGAACCAATTTGGTTTTTTCCGCACCTACTTTCTTTTGTAACGTCTTTTCGGTTGCAGGCCATTGATTTGGCTTGATTGTGTATTCCTTCACCGTCACTTCCTTAGCGGGAATGTCTTTGATAGTTACATAATCCTTGTCTTGAATTGCTGCGAGTAAGGAAGCAAATGTAGAAGGGCGGCCAATTCCGCATTTTTCTAGTTCCCTTACCAGGGTTGCCTCTGTATAGCGGCCTTGCGCTTTGGTTTCTTTTGGCTCCGCTTTCATGGTCGTCCATTGTACATGATCGCCGCAATTTAGATGAATGACCTTCTTCCATATTGTTTCAGTGGATTCCTCTTCTTGCTCTTCCTCTTCTATGGATGCTACTTTGCCTGCTCGTTTCCACCCCTCAAATGTGGTATGTGTCCATTGCGATGACCATGTGAAATCATGATCCTCTTTGATTTGCGTTTTGATAACGCATGTTTCTCCTTTTGCTGCGGACATAACTGATTGAATGGCTCGTTGCCAAATAAGTTTGTAGAGCTTCTTCTCATAAGCATCTCCATCTATCTCAGTTACTTCCATGTGCGTGGGACGGATGGCTTCATGCGCCTCTTGTGGTGGTGGGGGTAACCCACACGGCGCTACAGATGAAGATGGGGGTGCTACACTTTGCAAACCACACGGCGCTTCATTCGGCGCATCTTCTTTCGCCACTTTTGGTTTCTTCTTCTTAGATTCTTTTATAGCTTCCGTTGCTACATATTCTTCTCCATACTGGACTGTTACCCATTGCTTGGCGGCTTGAACGGCCTCTTCCGAAAGCACCGCTTTATCCGTTCGCATATACGTAATATATCCCGCTTCATATAATTTCTGCGCTACTTTCATTGTATTCTTTGGATTCATGTGATACAATGCACTCGCCTGTTGTTGTAAGGTACTAGTGATTAATGGGACTGGAGCCGCTTGAGACCACTGTTTTATGTCTTTTTTGATAATGGTACCATCCTTCTGTTGATAGACTTGCTCCATGTAATTCACAGCCGATTCTTCATCTTCCAATTCATCCTCCATTACAGATTCATAGGAGATATTCGGATGTTTCCACACGGCGCTTAACTTACAACTGGAGGTGGGCTTAAAGGAATCAATCGCAGCTTCTCGCTCTACCACTAGACGTAGTGCAGGTGTCTGACACCGCCCCGCAGATAGGGCAGGTGCTACATAACGCCATAGTAGCGGGCTCATTGTAAATCCAATCATCATGTCCAGCATCGCACGAGCCTGCTGCGCATGAACAATATTCATATTGAGCAGTCGTGGAGAAGTTACTGCCTGTTTCACTGCATTTTCTGTAATTTCATGGAAGACTGCACGTTTAGCAACCATCGGATTCAGTTTCAATAAGAGGCATACCGCATACGCAATCGCTTCTCCTTCTCGGTCATCATCTGCTGATAAGTATACTTCTGCCCCTTTTGCAGCATCTTTCAATTGCTTGATTGCTTTGCTCTTTTCTTTAATCCATTCATAGGTCGGCTCAAAATGATTTGATAGCCCAACGGCTGCTAAATCTTGTTGTAGCGCACGAATATGACCCATACTCGCTATCACTCGCCATCCTTCTCCCAGAAATCCTTGAATTTTCTGACACTTAGCAGGTGATTCCACAATAACAAGCTTTGTCATGGTTGTCTTATTTTGTGTAAGAATATTCATCAATTTTCATGTGTTATCTATAGAGTATCATGCAACATATCCCATCTGTCCCTCTACTACTTTCCGTTTTAAATACAGTCGGCCTTTTTCTAATAGGTTCCTTTCTTCAATTGGAAGCATGGACAATTATATTAGTACTCATGATTACATTTGCCTTTACGGCACTCATCCTACATGGTCGCATCTCTAAACATACTAAAAATATATTGACAGAAGTACTTATTTGCTTTGATATTTCATCGATGTTTGTTCTTGTATTATTTTCATATAAATTTGGATTTCTATTATGGTTATGTCTATCATTATGCAGTAGTGCTGAATTTTATTTGTTGCGAGATTATTTAGTATAATGAGAGTATAAATACTATTTCATCCACTAAGATAGCATGGCGACCATCAACCAGTCCAGTGGACAAGGTGCGCTTTTTGAATTAGTCGCACGAGGACAAAAAGATAATTATTTTGTAAAAGATATCAAAGAAAGTAATTTTCCCTATGATGCCCGATATGAATCATCCGTCCATCATTTGGCAGAGCGTAGAAAGGAAGTCCCTCTTACCCGCACGGATTTTGGTAATACCTTTGAAGTGCAAATAGACGCCTATGGAGATGTCATGACAGAATGTGCACTTGAAATTGATTTACCCACCTGGTTACCCTCTTTGCCCCGAGTTCCTGATGGACAGCCCTGCAAACCTGAACTGGTTAATGGTCTGTATCCTATTACTACAATAGATGGAACGTCCTATGGGTATGTTAATTATGTGGGATACTTTCTCTTTGAAAAGATTCAATTCTTTCAAGATCAGTTCTTGATTCAAGAGTGGAGTGGTGATGGGTTATTGGCGAAACAAATGACAGAGGGTTCATGGTGTAGCAGTTTTTTGACACAGACGAAAGGGGGTCTCTTAAGTGCAATGAATACCGCCGTCAATTTACCTGTTGCAAGAAATATTCAATTGCGTGCGACACCTGGTCATCTTCGGATTGTCCTTCCCTTGCCTGGTATGCAATGCCCTGATGATGGTGGATTTCCTCTTGTAGCCATGTCCTGGCAGACCTTTCGTATCAAGGGTACTTTGCGCAAATTGGAAGATTTGGTAGTATGCAGTAATCCTACTATTATGAAACCTGCACCATGGTTGGTTCCTGAAATGATTTATTATTTTGATGATGGTATGCCACACGTATTTACACCTAAACCTCTTCTAGATATTGGTCAGCCTACCATTTTACTTTCTACCATTCAACATTATTTGCCTCCTAGCGCACAAGAGGCTCTTCGCTCTACACCCATTTCTATTCCCTTTCGCAAACAATTTGAGAATCGGTTTACTTTTGGAGAATTGGATTATATTCCTTTGGATAAAGGGGGAACCGCTGCAGTTGTTAGACAATTAGACGGGCGGCATCCCACCGAGCGGCTTATCTGGTTTTTTCGCAATCAATCTGCACTGGATAGCAATCAGTTGGATAATTTTTACAATAACTATTTTGACTTCAATGTACCATCCGCTGCACAACCTTATACCACACCCTATGGTGAATTCTATTATAATATGAAACTAATCATTGCTGGTAGAGACCGTGAAGAACTTTATCCACCACTTGTTTGTAGTACACTTTGTCAGGCAGTTAAGGATGAAAAAGCGAATGGAATGCGGATTGGTGAAATGAATTGGTCCACGGGGGAAAAATATGGTGTAGTCTATCCTGCCGAGCGACAACCAGAGGGAACCGTTAATTTTACGACAGCAGATCGCCCCACACTTTATTTAGAGTTGGCAAATGTGACTTACAACACAAATGCAGGTCAACGCCGATCTGAATTTCGTGTCTATACTGAAGGCTGGAACGTATATCAAGTAGAAGGTGGGCGGGGAAAATTACTATTTTCTAATTAAGGCTATGTGTTATAAGTATAAAATTGATATTACTAAAATCTATATTATACTTAGAAATGGTACGTAAAAAAACATTAAGTGAATTCATAGAAGAATCAAAGAATAAATATGGAGATAAATTTAATTATTCCTTATCTAAATATAATGGAGGTAATAAATTAATTACAATGCAATGTTCAAATAATCATATATTTACAACATACCCTTCTGTTCATCTTTCTAAAAAATCAAAAGGAGGTTGTAGTAAATGCCATTTTAACAATCTTCCTACTCTTTTAACAAAATATAATCAAGAAAGTTTTATTAAAAAAGTTTCAGAAATACATAATATGACATATGATTATTCTAAAACAATTTATAAAGATTTACATACATCTATTACAATAACATGCAAAATACATGGTGATTTTATACAAACACCAGTATGTCATTTACATCATAAACATGGATGCAATGAGTGTGGAAAAATTAAAACAATGAATGCACGTATTTTATCAGCCAACCAAATTGAAGAAAAATTAAATAAATTTAGAATTATCCATAAAAATAAATACGAATATGGACAAATATTTCGTGATAATCAAGTGCTTTGGCTAGAAATTATATGTCCATTACATGGTAATCATATAACTAGATTCTTTAACCATGAAAAAGGGCACGGATGTCCAAAATGTGTTAGTGTATCGTCTAAAATACAAATTGAATGGCTAGAATATTGTGCAGTTCGTGATGGATTTATTCAACATATTGGAAATATGGGAGAATATATTATACCTAATACAAAATATTGTGTAGATGGTTATAATATGATTACAAATACAATTTATGAATTTCAAGGTGACTTTTGGCATGGAAATCCTGATATTTATGATCTTAATGCAATGAATACAAAACTAAATGTTACATTTGGAGAACTATACTTTAGTACAATTGATAAAATCAAACTATTAAAGGATATGGGCTTTAAAGTTATAGAAATGTGGGAGAATGATTGGAGAAATGGAATTAAAGCTGTTAAGAAATTACAGCGTGTATGGAGATTAAAACATAAGAAAATTATTGTTTAAATCCACCTTTTATCCAATGTGCAATTTTCATTGTATCACTACATTGAAAGATTGGTTGCGGAACACCATTTACAATTGCTAGGAAAGCTGGAATCTTTTGAACCCCGCAATAACCTGGCGTGTAATCATTTTCATCTAAGTCGCATTCATACCATTTTATATGATCACTTAATGAAAGTAGAAAATTAGTATCAATTTTTTTACAAGGGCCACACCATTCTGCTTTAAAGCGGATTATACATATCGGATCATGCGGAACGTTCTTTTTGATCAGACTCTCGAAGAACTCCTGGCTCGGGAGGGGTGTCATCAATGGAGGGCTCGTCATTCTTCTTGGTTCTATAATAAGTCAAAACAAATCCAGCTACCGCAATAACCACGATAGTACCCACTAAGGTATATGGGAGCAAATTGGAACCTGCTGCTGCTGCAATAACGCCGCCTGTTATTGTTGTTTGTAGATCTTCTTCCACTGTAGTCTGTCCTGGTGTATATCCTTCTTCTAGTTGTTTTTCCAGTTTTGCTTGTTCCAATGCCTCTTTGGTAATTTGTGAATAGGGAGATGTGGATGGCATAAAAGATGGATCATTTGCTATAACGTGTGTAGAGGTAGCAATCGCATTGGTAACCGATTTTGCAGCGTGAGCTGCTTTGGGAACCATTGTTGCTGCTTTCTTTGCAGTACTAACTACATGCTTGCCTGTTTCTATTAGTTCTTCACTACTTGCTTTAAGGGGTAGTACAGCCGCCTCAACAGGTGCAATAAAAGGGTGTATTATATTTTTCATACTAGGTATATTAGTTGGTAAACCAGTAGGTAAGCCATTGGGCAAGCCATTTGGTAAGCCATTTGGCAAGCCAGTAGGTAAGCCATTGGGCAAGCCATTTGGTAAGCCATTTGGTAAACCAGTAGGTAAGCCATTTGGTAAACCAGTAGGTAAACCAGTAGGTATATTAAATCCCCCCACTTGTGGAGGAACAGCTAATGCTACTGCTGGGATTAAACCAGGTGCTTTTGTAATATTTTTGATTGTTTTATCAACCTTTGTAGCAATTGCATCTGTTTCATTTAATGCCTTGCCCGCTACATTTAATCCTACATCTGCTGTACTTAGTCCTGTTTGTGCAACAGTAGTTACACCATCTACCAGTGATGTTACTGTATTTACACCAGACTTTACAGTTGATGTAACAGGCTCAACTAGACCTTCTACTGTGGATGTAATAGGACCAATTGCTTTACTTATTACACCCTTAATCGGTGCAGCCACCATACCAATACCTGCTTTAATCGGTGCAGCAGCCATACCAACACCCGCTTTAACTGTGTCTTCCACCGTATCTACAGTAGATGAAAATGTAGTTTGAATCAAATCGGTGAACCAGCCAATGGGATCATCCATCAACTTCAAAAAGGGATATTTCTTTTGTAGTTTATCCATCATAGACACTTTTGGTGCACCAAAATATTCTGAATACTGCTGTGTTACCGATTGAGTACTAAAAATAAATTTAATTAGTTTGTATCCCCACCATATAAGTGCGATTGGCGCAAAAATAATAGTAATCATAGATACAAGACGAACAATACCATGCATTTTTTCACCTACCAAAAAGGAATCGCCGCCAAATGCTCCCGTAAAAAGTAAACATGCTGCATAAATAAAAAATCGCCAATGATTTTTGTCAGGCTTGTCCTTCATCAATACACCCGCTGCAATACCCTGTGGACCTAAGCCTGGTACACCTAGTCCATAGACTTTGATCACATCTTTACTCCAAATTGCATGACTCAGATCATACAACCACCATACGCCAAAACACATAATATTTACAATTAATTTGGCAATGGCGGTTAAAGGTGATCGTAAATACAAATGATCTAATCCTAGAAATCCGAAGAAAAGTGATAACATGAAAAAGGCATCGTAGGATAAATAGGTTGATTTTATGGTTGCGGCTTCAGGATTTTCCTCATCCTCATTCTCGTCGTTATTGAAAATGTTATTACTGCCCTTTAACCAATATTCTAATTGAGAAATACTAAAGGAAGACTTCTTAGAATCATCCTCTGGAGCCGCTGGCTTCTCAGGAGAGCTCATTACTAGCGCTTTTTAAAAAAAAGCGCCCAAAAATCCTAGCACTTTTAAAAAAAAAGCTCCCAAAAATCCTAGCACTTTTTAAAAAAAAGTGCCCAAACATCATAGTGGGGTTTAAAAAAAGTTCCCAAAAATACTAGTGGGGTTTAAAAAGTATACAAATAATTTTACAACTTGTATACTTTCATTATTCTTTTTTTTAAATATACCTTGGTGCGAAGCACTTTTGGGCGCTTTTTAAAAAGCGCAAAGCACTTTTTGGGCGCTTTGTGGGTGTCCGCACCCACACGGCGGAGCTATTGGCCAGAGGCCAATAGTGAGGTTCTTTCTAAAAAGCGCATTAGATGGTAAACAACAATCCACCAAAACCATTAATAATCCGAAATACATTGTAATTATGTCCGTAAATAACAATATGGCAATTTCCTCTTTGTTGTGCGGCAGGTAGAGTTGCCTGTGACAATATATTGTTCATTTGAATGTTCCATACAATACTATCAATCCGACTAGCGTTCATCGTTCCCGTCGGTTGCACATCTTCTGGCCGTAATGCAAAACTGTAATTATAAATGAACGAATTGACCGGAGTTGTGGTGTGATGATCATATGGCTGTTCTAAACGGAAATACTGGGCAGAACGGCTAGAAAACCGATCATATCCATCCAATTGCAAGACAGCACTACTAATTAAGTCCATCCGTCCACTCGGCGCAATAGAACTAATATATGGTACAAGTGCGGCAGGAGTACTGTAGCCAATCGGCAAATTACTATAATTAAACCATTCATTCACATTATTCATAATGTCCAATTGCGCTACAAAGAAAAATTCCTTGATCGGATGATTGAATTCCACCGAAATTACTGCATTTGTTTGACTGGCCGTTAAGGCATATGGCGGAGTGTATTGAACTTGTTCAATGATATACTCATGTGAATTATTGACAAACATGCGTCGTTCCTCCACATCCAAATACACATATTCTCCCCACAACATCATATTAACAATCGGTGTTGTACAATCTACTTGGTTTGTACAGGCTGGCATCCAAACTGCAGGCGGCGGGTTAGGAGGAGCAACCCAAAAGAGTTGCTGTAGAGGTCTTAACGTAATATTAATACGAATGGGGCTATATTGCATGGCCAAAAGAGGCAAATAGAGTCCTGGATTGTTGCAGAAATAGAACTGTAGCGGAATGAGTAAATGCAATCCATCCGATTTGGCACCTGGCTTAATATCAAGTACATTATACGGCTCTACACGCCCAATCATTTCATTTAGAGCTGCCCGCTGACTGGTAGGTGTCGTGAATTGTGTCCAGATTTCCATCCATTCTCCCGTCTGCCGATCAATCTCCTGTTCGCCTACTTCAAAGGTAATCTCCTGGATGAGTGCATGACCAACGGCATTGGTATAAGACAATGGATTTCCATTTGTATCCTTAATGAGTGGTAATGTTACATCCAAATAAACTCTTCCTAGTAAATCGCCCCGTCGTGGAATGAGACAAGTAATGCGTTGACCAAAATTTGGTGTTCCATCAAAATACATGGCCTGTGCTTCTGTTGCAAAATTGGTATAACGACGATAAACCATTTTAAAAAAACTAATCTGGGGATTTCCCGTTAGATAAATATCTTGCTTCCCTGTTGCGACAAGTTGTAATAACCCTCCACCAGCTGGCATCCTGTTGAATGTTCCGGATATTTAAGATTTGATTTGTATTCGCAGAGAACGATCTTACAGGCTGCTATTTTTTAAAAGGAATTCCATTCTCATCTGTTGCTAGATGAATTCATCAGGTATTAAACCAATAAATAGTGGTCCATTAATTATTAGGACCTATGCCTCTTCTTCCGTAAATAATACCTACGTTCTTACACCATATGATGTTCCTATTTCTAGTAATTATGTGCTTATTACCTCTACAAATGGATTACTCGTTCCCACCAATGCACCTTATATATCTTCCATGAATGTGTCTTCTCTCACGGTGGGAAATTTAGCCTTCTCCACTATTTATGCTAGTACCATTTCTACCAATAATATTTTCATTAATTCTACCGTATATGCTTCCAGTATAAGTACTAATTCCATGCAATTTATGAGTCTAGTCGGCGATCCAGTTCAGAGTATTATTTCAACAAATCGTTTAACTGCAACTACCTTAACCATTAATTCAACCCTTGTAAATACGGGCGTCTTAAATTTTTCAAGCATGGTTGGAAGTACAATTGCAACCGATACACTAACGGTTAATTTAGCACTCGGCAGTTATTATACTCAAACATCCATTCTTGGATTCTCCACTGCGACGGGCTCTACATTGAATACATCAAAAGTATTTACATCTACACTTGCTGCAAGTACTATCTCAACGAATTTACTTGCAGTACTAAACTATATTTCATCTGGTGCCATTTCAACAGGGATGATTACTACAAATACCATGACTTATGCTGGGCTAATCGGCAACTCTATTACTACTACTGCATTGTCTGCCTCTACCATTGTTGTATCTAGTATTTCATTGTCTGTGTTAAATTTCTCTAGTTTTAATGCATTTAGTGTTACATCCAATACACTCAGCAGTAATATAACAAGTACAGGTATACTGCTTTATTCTTCTATTAGTGGCAATACTGTTAACACAGTTAGCTTGAATGCACCATCTATTAGTACATCTAATTTATCATCATTTACCATTGTAGGAAATACGATAAATGCATCTAATATGAATGTATCTAGCATGACATTGTCTAGTCTTACTGTGTCCACTACGATGTTTTCTACATTAATGGGAAATAACATAACCGTATCTAGCATGACCTATTCAACATTAGTTGGTAGTTCAATTAGTAGTTATACTCAGGTTATTCTTTCTACCTTAGTGGTTGGATCTACACTTGCTGTTAATGCAATTAGTTCTAATATGATTGTTGCAAACAGCGTGAATTACTCTACACTAATGGGTAGTTCTATTACGACTAATGTGTTGAATGTAACAAGTACCACCTTTTCTACATTAATAGGGAGCAGTATTGTTGCCTCTTCCATAATTGTATCTTCATTGAATACAGGTAATACTACCTTCTCTACCCTGGTAGGCAATGCTATTAGTGTGTCTACAATCAATGCGTCTACACTCATCATTGGCAATTTTACATTTAGCTCTATTGTGACCAACAGCATGACCGCCACTTCATCCTTGATTTATTCTACCATGAGTGGTATTGCAATCTCTACAACTACATTATCCGTTACTGCCAATATGGTCGTATCTAGTCTATTAGTTAATTATATCAGTAGTAATATTCACACATCTGGATCTCTTCTCTTTTCTACAGCAGTAGGAAGTAGTATTAATGCTAATACTGTTGTAATTGCATCCTCTCTTATTGTCTCTAGTATTGGAACTGGTCCAATTAGTTACTCATCTCTTGTTGGAAGTACTATTAGCGCTTCCTCTATTACAACGTCTGGAATTACAACCAGCTATATTTCTACTACTGTATCTTCTTTATCTCATTCTCTTTTGGGTAATGCATATACAAGTTCATTTAGTTTTACTAATATCACTGGTAATTTATATGCAAATCTTACATCAAATCTTACTACATTTACACTTCCTGGAAATATTGCATCTGCATTTCCTATTGGAACCGCATTTCAGATTAATAATGTAACACCTTCCATATTTAATGGAAATTATGTTATTACACAACCATCTGTCTATACTGCTCCAAATACTACCATTAATGGAAATAATCCAAATAATATTCCAACAGGGACACAAACTACTACATCAGGTACAGCTACTGTGTATACATCTAGTATTATTCCCTACTTTCAATTACTGACATCTGGTGGACCTGCACAAATTCCTTGTCTCAATCTTCAAAATGGAACACCTGGTACTTCTCAATTTGTTAGCTCCAATGGAACATGCATCCAATTTAATAATGCATACAACTCATCATTCTTCACCATTATGAGCCAGGGTTTTTCTAGTACTGCAATGACAAGTACATTAAGTACAAATTGTTATTTATCTATTACATGTGATACTACACAAAATGGTGTACAACTTCTTCGTGGTGCACAGGCATGGACCACCACATCTGATCGGCGCATGAAACGAGATATTTCATTGATTCCTTCTACCTTGACAAAGATTGGCCAATTGCGTCCTGTTTCCTACTTGTATGAAAAAGATCCCATTCATCATCCTGACATTCCCTTTCGTGTAGGCTTTATTGCCCAAGAAGTTCAGGCGGTATATCCTGATTTGGTTACCGAAAATGCAGGGGCGCCTTATACCAATTTGAAAGGCGAAACCTTTCTGCCTTCGCAATTATCTGTCACCGATATGATTCCCTATTTGACAAGGGCCATCCAAGAACAACAGGAACAACTGAATTATCAGTCAACCTTGATTGCGGCGCTTCAAGCACAGGTTTCTACTCTTCTTAACTAAACGATGTTTGTTTTTACAAATTGTATTTAGTTATTTATGCAGTTATTTATGCAGTTATTTATGCAGTTATTTATGCAGGGATAAGTGGTATTTTATATAATGTAGTACCAATCATAATAGTCATAGTTTGTGTAACATCTGCTACATTTAAAGTATAGGATGACACTACACCAGGTACCATTCGTATACTTGAAAATATTAAGGAAGTATTTGCAATAATAGAACTACCTGTCAATGTAGAATAGTTTACCACACTTGCATTTAAGGTTGAAACATTTAATGTAGAATTTACATCAATTGTGCTTGTTATTATACTACTACCCGTTAATGTAGAATACGTTGCAATGTTGGTGTTTAGCGTGGAAACGGTTAAGGTTGAGATCACAGTAAGTGTACTTGTTATAATGGAACTACCTGTCAAGGTGGAATAAGTTGCTATATTTGTATTTAGGGTAGATGCTAATAGCGTAGAGGTTACATTTAGTGAGCTTGTTGTAATTGTACTACCAGATAATGTAGAATAAGTTCCTATATTTGTATTTAGGGTAGAAACCGTTAGTGTGGAAAGTACATTTAATGAACTGGTTGTTATCGTACTACCCGTTAAGGTAGAATAGGTTCCTACACTTACATTTAGAGTGGAGGTATTTAACGTAGAGGTTACATTCAGTGAACTAGTTGTAATTGTACTTCCTGTTAAGGTAGAATAGGTTGCTACACTTACA
>Ga0164296_1001818_pt1 | contig 21962 bp, 19 predicted proteins | sample GEODES057metaG_FD_113533 | JGI IMG/M metagenome (GOLD analysis project Ga0164296, IMG submission 113533) | Dystrophic lake water microbial communities from Trout Bog Lake, Wisconsin, USA - GEODES057 metaG | ecosystem: Environmental > Aquatic > Freshwater > Lake | place: USA: Trout Bog Lake...
CACTGGCAAGCCATGCGCGCAAGACAGCGAATGGAGGTAGTTAGACACCGCTTTAGTCTGCACTTGTGCGCGTCATTGCACAAGTGGACCTGCTCCAGAAAGATGGCGGTTCGTTCGCTCGCTTCGTTGACGCGGCGCCGACGGCCAAGCAAACTATACGCGCCGTCGTGATAATCCATCTCGATCAGTGGGAGGATCACCGGGGTTGATGGATTATTCAGTCAGGCGCAGTTCATGCGTCCATCACTGATCCGTAACGAAACACGCCACAGCCTAACACGATGGGTTACTTCGAGGGATGACAGACCCCGCAGCCGACGTCCCGACTGCTCCTGGACCTGGCCGGCGTGCGGGCCGATTAATCGCCATCTGTCCGGCAATCCTGCTGCCCGCGACGATCCTGGCATTACTTGGGATGCCGTGGACGCCGAACGCTTACGATGAGGGCATCATAGCGACGGGTGCGGCCCAGGTTGCAATGGGCTGGATCCCGCACCGCGACTTCTATTTCAACTATGGACCGGCGCAACTCTACGCCCTGGCGGGGTTTTACAAATTGTTCGAGGCGTCGTTCCTTGCCGAACGCCTCTGGGATGCGTTGATACGGGGCGGCATTACGGTGCTCGTGTTCCTTATCCTCAGGCGCCATCTGCCGGCAAAAGCCGCACTGGCCGTCGCCTTCTCCGTGTTGACGTGGATCGTTGCCATCGGCTTCCCGGGATATCCGATCTTCTCCAGCTTGGTGATGACATTCCTCGCCGTCTTGCTGTTGCAACCGGCGCTGGCGCAACCCGGCGCCGGCGCGGTCAGGGGGCGATTGATCGGGGCAGGGGCCGCCCTGGGGGCTGTGGCGCTGGTTCGCTACGACGTTGGGTTCTATGCCTCTGTCGCCTGCGTCGCGGTGCTGTTTGTAGCCACCGTCGCCGCGCGCCTGTCATGGATCGACAGAGTTCGCGCTGTCGCTTGGTTGGGCGTGGGGATTGCAGCGCCGGCACTGCCATGCGCGGCACTGTATGTTGCGATTGGTGTGCTGCCAGGATTTTATCACGATATCTTCGCCTACCCGGTGCACGACTATCAAGCGATGCGCGGGCTGCCTTTCCCGCGTCTGCGGCCGCTGTCGGCCGCAACGATGGCGATCTATCTGCCGGTGCTTATCTGGGGTGCGACGTCGTGGGCCTTGTTGCGTGACTGGCGCCATCGGTCGGTACGGTGCGACGTCTGGACGGTATGGCTGCTGCTTTGCCTATCGGTGATGTTTTATTTGAAGGGCCTCGTGCGCGTTAGCGAAGTGCATATGGCCCTCTCGATCATCGCCGGTATCGTCATGCTGCCGCTGCTGGCTGGCCGCGGATGCCGTGAGTGTCTGCGCAATCCGCCGCTGATCCTCGCTATCGCCGTCGCTTTGTCCTTGCTTGGCCTTCATGCCGCCGGCGTGGTCGGTGTCTTCCGGCACAACGCCGCTGCCCTCGGCAACCAGGCCTGCCAAGCGGTGCCCGATCTTCCGGCGGCGCGCTGCGCGGACGTGTCGGCACAGGAACGTGATGCGCTTCTCTACATCGTGCGCCATACGCAACCGCATGAGCCGATTTTCGTCGGCACCGGACGCCACGACAAATTGTTCGTCAACAACGTCATGTTCTACTTCCTCGCCGGCCGGACACCGGCCACCCGCTGGTATCATTTCGATCCGGGTTTGCAGACCCGGGCCGATATTCAAGCGTCGATGATCGCCGCTCTCCAGGCCGGCAATACGCGGTTCATCGTGCTAGATCGATCCTGGGACGCCGTCAGGGAACCGAACGCCAGCGCGCTTTCCAGTGGTCAGACAGCGCTGGATGCGTTCATCGCCGCCAACTACCACCCGGTCGCGGAATACGGTCCGTATCTGATCCTGGAGGCCGGGGCGTCCGGCAGTGATCAGCGCGCCTTGTAATCGCCGCGGCTTAGGTATTTTTCCAGCCAGCAATAAAGCGCGATAAACAGATAGCGGCTGCCCATTTCTTTGATCTTCAGCTTCGACTCGCCCGTGCGCCGGTTGCGCCACGTGATCGGCAGCACGGTCCAACTATAGCCGCGGACGATGGTTTTCAGCGGTAGTTCGACCGTCAGATTGAAATGCGGCGACAGGAAGGGGCGGCATCCTTCGATAACCGTGCGGCGGTAGGCCTTGAAGGCGTTCGTGAAATCATTCAACGGCACGCGAAACATCAGGCGCAGAAACAGATTGGCCATGCGGTTGAGAAAAAGCTTCAGGCGTGGATAGTCGATCACCCCACCGCCGCGCACGAAGCGTGATCCGAACACGGCATCCCAGCCATCATTCAGCATGGCCCAGTAGCGGACGACGTCACGACAATCATCTGACTCGTCGGCCATCATTACCACGACCGCGTCGCCCGCAACGTGATCGAACCCGACGACAATGGCTCGGCCAAACCCATGCTGACCGGTATTCTGCACCGGTTTGCATTCGGGTATGCGCGACCGCAGGTCCTCCAGCAACGCCCAGGTGCGGTCCTTGCTGCCGTCATCGACAACAACGATCTCGTGCGGGATGCCGTGCAGCGCCAGTTCCAGATGTAGATGCTCGACGGTGGTGGCGATACAGCCTTCCTCATTCAGGGCGGGGATGACGACCGAAAGCAATGTCAGTGGCGGACGCGCTTCGGGTGGTGGGGATAGGGTCATGATCCGCTGATCTCCAGCCATTCAGGATGCGCCTCGGCGTGCTGGGCGATCTCCTCCAGCACCGATGTGAGTTTCATGTCCACCGACCAGCCGAAATCTCGCTTGGCGTCGCCGCTGTCCATCGCCATCCAAGGCACGTCGTAGGGCCTGGGCGTCATGTCGGCGGCAGGTGCGTAGGGACCGAAGCGTTCGTCGCACCAAGCGGTCAGTTGCGCGAGAGACATCGTGTTCGCTGGCCCGCCGCCGGCCGTATAGATACGTTGACCCCCCGCGCGCCCGTCACGCATCTGTGCTGTCAGAAGGGTTGCGAGATCGCGCGGGTGCAACGCATCGCGCGCCTGATGGCCTGTGCCGCCAAAGCCGATGTAGCGCAACGGCCTGTGGCGGAGATGCGCGTTCAGCCAGTAGGCGAAAATCCCCTGCGCCGGCGTTCCGAACTGGCCCGCGCCGGCCAGCACGCCGCAGCGTATGATCCAGACCGGGAAATCAAACGCCGCTCCGAATTCCAGCGCCATGACTTCCGACGCAAGCTTGGTTGCGCCATAAAGCGAGACAGGCGCGGCCGTGGAGAAATCCGATCCGATGCCGTTCTCCGTAAGCCCCCGGGGCAGTGCCGCCGTGCGGTCCAGAACGAAGCTGTCGTTGTTGACCGACAGCGGGATCGCGCACAATGACGGGATTGAATACACCCTGCTGCTACTGAGCATGATCAGGCCAGCCCGATGCTCTCGGCAATAGTCGAGCAGATTGCCGAGCGCGCCGATATTGTGTTCGAACAGCCGGCGGCTGGCTCCTGTGCCGGACAGTCCCGCTAGGACACTTGGATTGGCCGCCGCGTCGATCACCCAGTCACATGCGGGTAGGCCGCTGATATCGCTGGCTGAGCGCAGGTCGGCGTGGATGAAGCTTACGCCCATCCGTTCCAGTCGCATCCGGTTGGTCTCGGAGCCGGGGCGTATCAGGTTGTCCATGCCGACGATCTCGAGCCCAGCCGTTCGTTCCAGCAGGTGCTGTGTCAAAGCGCTGCCGACGAAGCCGCAGGCACCGGTTATCAGGATCCTCATCGCGGGTCGGCCGTCGGACGATGCGCCCAGCCATCAGCGATTTCTCGGAATATTGCAGGCAATGTTTTGGTAATGCGCCAGTTGGGATAGTGCGCCTGCATCTTGCGCAGATCGCTGTAGTAACAAATGTGATCGCCGATGCGGTTATCTTCGACATAGCGCCATCGCATCGGCTTGCCTGTAACGGCCTCCGCCATCGCGAAAGCCTCGAGGATCGATATCGAATTCTCCTTGCCGCCACCCAGATTGTAGACCTCGGCCACGCGGGGCGCCTTGTAGAATTCATGCATAAAGGATGCGACATCCTCGGAATGAATATTGTCGCGCACCTGCTTCCCCTTGTAGCCGAAAACGTTATATTCCCGTCCCTGAACATTGCATTTGATCAGGTAACTGAGGAAGCCGTGCAATTCGACCCCGGCATGGTCGGGGCCAGTCAGGCAGCCGCCGCGCAGGCAGCAGGTCGGCATGCCGAAATAGCGGCCGTATTCCTGCACCATGATATCTGCGGCGACCTTGGATGCGCCGAACAGGGAATGTTTGCTCTGATCGATCGACAGCGCTTCGTTTATGCCGTGCGCGTCGGCGGGATCGGCGAAATCCCACCGCGTCTCCAACTCCCTCAGCGCCAGCGTATTTGGGCGGTCACCATAGACCTTGTTGGTGGACATATGGATGAACGGCGATTCCGGGCAAACCTGACGGGCCGCCTCCAGCAGATGGAGCGTGGCCATGGCGTTCACCTCGAAATCGAGGAATGGGATCGTAGCGGCGCGGTCGTGCGATGGCTGTGCGGCGGTGTGGATGATCAGGTCCGGCTTCACCTCCCGCATCAGCGCCAGCACGGCATCACGGTCGCGGATATCCAGGGCGACATGCCGATAGTCGGGGATGTCAGCGCGCAGCCGGCCAAGCACCCAGGACGTGTCGCCGTCCGGCCCGAAGAACACGGCGCGCTGGTTGTTGTCTATGCCGGTCACGGCAAACCCTCGGCGAGCGGCGGAGCGCGTGATCTCCGCGCCAATCAGCCCGCAAGAACCGGTCACCAAAACCTTACGGCGCATATCCATCGAAGGCTCAGATCTCGCAAAGTTCGCCCACGGATACGCGTGGCAACGGGACAACAATCTCCGTCCAAGTTTTTTAACAAAGCCGTACGAATTGTAAACGGTGTCCTGGTTCGTGATCTCCCAGCCTAAGCGCCAGACGGCCCCTTTTGTGGAACGCACCGGTCGGGGCGCGCGATGCCGATCTGCGGCCGGGTTAGATCCTCGGGGCATCGCCGGCCAGGACCGGACTATCGTCCTCCTCAACCATCAGTGGTACAGTTATCGTCGACGAACGAACATGCCGACCGCATCAACCCATAAAGCTAGATCGGCACGCCTCGAACTGGCTTCAGCGACCGCCTACCCCAGTTTGATACCCGAGGCGCGCCTTGGGGCGCTGGTTTGCAATGCAGGATAGTTTGCGAGAGGAACTGCAGATATGAGCAAGTCGATACTGGTCATCAATGGCCCCAACCTGAACCGCCTAGGGAAGCGCCAGCCGCAAATCTATGGCTACACGACATTGGCCGAGGTTGAAGAGACCTGTCGTCAGCGCGCGTCTGCCCGCGGCTGGACGGCAACGTGCAAACAGTCAAACAGCGAAGCGGAAATCATCGGCTGGATCCATGATGCCATCGACGTGGTTGACGGCATCGTCATCAATCCCGCTGCTTTTACGCACCAATCGGTGGCGATCCTCGATGCGCTGAATATGTTCGAGGGCCCAATCATCGAGTTGCACATCTCCCATCCGCATAAGCGGGAGGAGTTCCGACATAAATCGTTCACCAGCTATGCCGCAACCGCGCTGATCTGCGGTCTGGGCGTTGGTGGCTACCCGATCGCGGTCGATGCGTTGATCGATATGCTGGAGGATCGGGCGAAAAAGCAGGCCGGTTCGTGACGGACGGCAGCGCAATCCGCGGAGAAGCCTAAGGCGCGATGCCGCGCTGCACGGTCGGTTGGCTGCAGACGCCGACCGTGTCGCATCCCCCTGCCTACCGGGGGCTGTGCAAGACGGCGGACGCGATCAGCTAAACGCTGCCACCTTGGGGCAGGGGTAGCGTCGTTCTGCAGCGGATCCTGTTGCGCGGTTGAAAACCACCTATCCGCGGCGTTCGCGGAAGCGCCGGATCAACGCATTGGTCGAGCCGTCATGGGCCAGTGCTGGAGCACGGGCAGGGTCCAACTCGGGAATAATCCGCTGCGCCAGAACCTTACCGAGTTCTACGCCCCACTGATCGTAGGAATCGATGGCCCAGATCGCACCTTGGGTGAACACACTATGCTCATACAATGCGACCAGCGCCCCAAGGCTATGCGGTGTCAGGGCGTCGGCCAGGATGGTATTGCTTGGCCTATTGCCTTCTGTAACGCGAAACGGCGTTTGGAATGCCGGCGATCCCTCGGCCGTGAGTTCTTCCGCCGTTTTGCCGAAGGCGAATGCCTCGGCCTGGGCGAACAGATTTGCCATCAGCAGCGTGTGGTGATCGGTTAATTCGCTCAGCGGACGGCAAAACCCGATGAAGTCACAGGGCACCATTTTCGTGCCCTGATGAAGCAGTTGGTAGAAGGAGTGCTGACCATCCGTGCCCGGTTCACCCCAGATGATCGGGCCCGTCTGCACTTGAACGATGTTGCCATCCAGATCGACATGTTTGCCGTTACTTTCCATCTGCAACTGCTGCAAGTAGGCCGGAAAGCGCGCCATGTGCGAGGAGTAGGGCATGACGCCAAGGGTCTGGGCGCCGAAAAAATTGTTATACCATACTGTCAGAAGCCCCATCAGCATGGGTAGGTTCCGTTCCGCCGGGGCTGTACGGAAATGTTCGTCCATGGCATGAAAGCCAGCGAGCATATCGCGGAATCCGTCGGCACCCAGGGCAATCATTGTCGACAGGCCAATCGCCGAGTCCATCGAGTAGCGGCCGCCGACCCAATCCCAGAAGGCAAACATATTCGCGGGATCTATCCCGAATTTGCGCACAGCGTCGGTATTGGTGGACAGCGCGACGAAATGCTTGGCCACGGCTGCATCTGTGCCCAGCGCATCGACCAGCCATTTTCGCGCAGAGGCCGCATTGGTCATGGTTTCAAGGGTGGTGAACGTCTTCGACGCGACAATGAACAGCGTCTCATCAGGATTCAGGTCACGCGTTTCTTCGCTAAAATTCGCTCCATCGACGTTGGATACGAAGCGGAACGTCAAAGAACGATCGCTGAAGGGGCGCAGTGCGCGATAGGCCATTTCCGGGCCAAGATACGATCCGCCGATGCCGATATTCACCACGTTGCGGATCCGCTTGCCGGTATGACCCCGCCAAGCACCTGAGCGAATACGTTCCGCAAAATCGCCCATCGCATCCAAGACCTGATGGACATCCGCGACGACGTCGTGACCATCAACAAGGATGCGCGATCCCTTCGGTGCACGCAGCGCAACGTGCAGCACCGCGCGTTGTTCCGTGATATTGATTTTCTCACCACGGAACATCGCATCCCGCCGCTCCACAACGCCCCGCTCCTGCGCAAGTTGCACCAGCAGGGCCATGGTTTCGTCGGTCACACGGTTCTTGGAGTAGTCGAGATAAAGACCCGCCCCTTCGGCAACCAAACGCTCCCCACGGCCGGCGTCATCGGCAAAAAGCTGGCGTAGGTGCACATCTTTCATCTGCTGATAGTGTGCCGCCAGCAACTGCCATGCCGCTATTTCGTTGGGGCGTTGCGATTGTGTTGCCATGGTCGGGTCCCTTGTAACGATTAGCCGAGTGCGGTGCTTTTGGTTTCAATAGCACTCAAAAGGTGATGCCAGGACCCAACGAAGCTTTTCGCACCGTCTTCCTGCAATTGCTTCGCCAACGCCCCGACATCAATGCCTGCTCGGCTGAAATCGGCAAGCACCTGCTCGGAGTCCGCGCCATCACGTGCCATCGGCAGGCCAACCACGCCGTGATCGTGGAACCCCAGCAAAGTTTCTTCCGGTACCGTATTTACCGTATTCGGCGCGGCGACCTGGTCCATATAAACAACGTCGGATGCTTTCGGATCCTTGTTGCCCGTGCTGGCAAAGAGCAGGCGTTGAGGCCGAGCGCCGAGGCCTTCGAGGCGCTGCCAGCGATTGGAGTCGAGTAGGTCGCGATAGGCCTTGTAGCTTTGCTGGGAAACCGCAACGCCAAGCCGTCCGCGCAGCGTGTCGGGCACCTTGTCCATTGTCGCCCGATCCCAGCGGCTGACGAACAACGACGCAACCGATCGCACATCCGGGCTAAGCCCGGCTGCGACGCGACGCTCCAGGCCCCGCATGTAAGCGTCGGCGGCTTTCACGAAGTCCTCGCGTGAGAATAGCAGCGTGACGTTGATCGGCACGCCGGCGAAGATTGCATCTTCGATCGCAGGCAGGCCTTCCGCGGTGCCGGGAATTTTGATGAACAGGTTGGGGCAATTAGCCTTGGCATGCAGTGCCTTCGCCGCTTCGACGGTCTTGGCGGTATCATAGGCCAGCAAGGGGGACACTTCGAGGGAGACGAACCCATCGACCCCAGCCGTCCGTTGGAACACCCCTTCGAACAGCTTGGCCGCCCGGGTGAGATCCTGGATCGCCAATTCGAAGAACAGCGCTTCGCCCGATAGGCCGGATGCGACCAGACGTTTGATTTCCTCGTCATAGGACGCGCTGTGCGCGACGGCATTGTCGAAAATCGTCGGGTTCGACGTCAAGCCGGTGACGGACAATTCGTTGATATAGCGCTGTAACGTCCCGCTGTTCAGTAAGTCGCGGGTGATATTGTCCAGCCACAGGCTTTGGCCAAGGCTGCGCAATTTTTCTGTCGCATTCATCGTCTGGTCTCCTTTGTCAGCGTTTCAGGAGGGCGGAGAGGTCATAGTTGACGAGGTCGCCGATCTGATTGAGCTGTATGTCGCCGTGAGGATATTTTGCCAGGACCTCTGGGTCCGTTGCGTAATGGCCCTGCCGCGGAAAAACCGTCGTGACGCGATCGCCCCAAATCGTTTTCACGGTGTGCAGAATACGCAATTTGTCATCTATCAGGACGTAGTGCTTGGCGGGGTAAAGCCGCTCCACATCCTCAAGTTCCTCTTCCTTATGGATGTAGATCAGCACGTGGCCGTCAAATGCCCGCCATAGGCCCGATCTATCGACTTTGCGCGGCTGAAACACCGCATCACCATCGGACAGAATGACCACCGGGCCCCATTGCTTCGCGTGATTGATCGCATCATGGGTGCCCGGGTAGAGCCGATCGGCAAACGGATAATCGACCAGCCAGTTGGAAATGCGCAGCAACCTTGGGTCGTGCATTTCTTCCAGCCGGTAGCGTTCCAGCGCCCCGAGGTAATCTGCGTAGCCCAACTCGGCGCGGAGAGTTTCAAAAATCTGCCAGTACCGATCGCGTGCCGCATTGCCGTGTTCCAGACCGATATGCATGTCCAGGTCAGCCTGCACGCGGTCGTTGTTCAGCATGGTATTGTCGACGTCAAACAGGAAGACGACGTCATGCGTCATGGCTTCGTCCCCTGGGCTGGCACCGGTGCACGCCACGGCCCATCTGCGCCGATCAGCGCCTCGGCCTCTTTAGGTCCCCACGTTCCCGGCTCATAGGGATAGACCGGGTTCACATCATCCAGGATCGGTTCAACGATCCGCCACTGGGCATCCACGATGTCATCCCGGCCGAACAGTTCGCCCGCGCCCTGCAACGCATCGCCCAGCAATCGCTGATACGGCGGTAACAAGTTCGGCGCCTGAGACGTCAACATCATTTCCACATCCTGGCCGACCATACGTTCGCCCGGCCGCTTCACCCGGACGCCCATGGCGATGCCGACATCGGGGCTGATTCGCACCCGGACGTGGCCGGAGTTGAGCGGCAACACGTCTTCGAACGTTTCCCGAGGCGGACGCTTGAAATTAACGATGATCTCGGTTGCCGTGACCGGCAGGTTTTTGCCGGCTCGGATGTAAATCGGCACACCGGCCCAACGCCACGTGTCGATGAATAGTTTCACGGCCACGAAGGTCTCGACAGTGGAACCTGCGCGGACGCCAGGGACCGATTGGTAGCCCACATATTGGCCGCGTACGACCTGCGCGGGGGTCAGAGGCCGCACTGCTTTCAGCAGAGCAGACTTTTGATCCCGCATCGCCTCATGCTCTTCGCCCGTCGGCGGATCCATGGTCAGATTGGCCAACACCTGCAGCATATGGTTCTGCACCACATCCCGAATGGCACCGGTTTCATCATAGAAGGCGCCGCGATCCTGCACGCCGAAATTTTCGGCCATGGTGATCTGAATGCTGCTGATATAGTCCCGGTTCCACAAAGGCTCGAACATCGCGTTGGCAAAGCGGGTGTAGATGATGTTCTGCACCGGCTCCTTACCCAGGTAATGATCGATGCGGAAAATATTTTCTTCTGGGAAGAATTTCGACAACACAGCGCCCAGGCTGCGCGCCGTCGCCCGGTTGTGGCCAAAAGGTTTCTCTATGACCAACCTAGCATTGTCCGCGCAGCCCGATTTCGCCAAGCCCTCCGCAACTGTGGCGAACAGGCTGGGCGGGACCGCCAGATAATGCAGCGGCCGTTTGGCATCGCCCAACGTCGCGCGCAAGGCGGCAAAGGTGGCGGGGTCGTTATAATCGCCGTCGACGTAGCCCAGCAGGTCCATCAACCGCTGCACCGCGGCGGGGTCAGCAACACCGTGGTGCTGCAAACTGTCCGCCGCACGCGCCTTCAACTGATCCAGATTCCACCCCGCCTTGGCAACGCCAATGATCGGCACGCTCAACCCTTCGTCGCGCACCAATCCCAACAAGGACGGGAAAATCTGCTTGTAGGCTAAGTCACCGGTGGCGCCGAAGAAAACAATCGCGTCAGACGGTTGGGGTGCCATTACGCCCCCTCCTTCGCCGCCGGTTTCTCGACGTGACCACCAAAGGCAAAACGCATCGCCGACAGAACGCGATTGGCGTAATCAGCGTTGCCGCGCGATTCAAAGCGAGAATAAAGTGCGGCGCTGATCACCGGCGCGGGAACGCCTTCGTCGATCGCGGCATGCAGCGTCCACCGACCCTCACCGGAATCCGAGACACGGCCGGCGAAGTTTTCAAGGTCGGTGTTGTTCCGCATGGCCCCGGCGGTAAGATCGAGCAACCAGGAACCGACCACGCTACCACGACGCCACAGTTCGGCGACTTGGGCCACATCGATCTCATACTGATAATGCTCCGGCTCGCGCAGCGGCGTCGTCTCTGCGTCCACTTCGTGCGATTTCAGGCCGATATTGGCATTTTTGATGATGTTGAAGCCCTCGGCGAAGGCGGCCATCATGCCATACTCGATGCCGTTATGGATCATCTTCACAAAATGGCCAGCGCCATTCGGGCCGCAATGCAAATACCCATGCTCGGCTTGCGTCGGCTCCCCGGTCGCACCCGGTGTCCGCGGCGCGGCCTCCACGCCCGGAGCCAAGGACTGGAAGATCGGGTCCAAGTGCTTCACCACGGCGTCCTCGCCACCAATCATGTGGCAGTAGCCGCGCTCCAGCCCCCAAACGCCGCCGCTGACGCCGACATCGACATAGTGCAGGCCCTTGGCCTTCAGTTCCCGCGCACGGCGAATATCGTCATGATAGTATGAATTGCCACCTTCAATCACGATATCGTCGGCCTCGAGCAGCGGAACCAGCGCGTGCAAGACGGAATCCACAGCGGCCGCCGGCAGCATCAACCAGACGGCGCGTGGTTTGGCCAGAGACTGGACGAATGTCGCCAAATCGGTCGTGCCGGTGGCACCTTTTGCAACCAATTGCTGCACCGGCGCCTCATGGCTGTCGTAAACCACGCAGCTATGGCCCGCTTTCATCAGGCGTTCCACCATATTGGCGCCCATCCGGCCAAGGCCGATCATGCCGAGTTGCATTATTGTCACTCCTCACACTGCGTGTCTGTCTAAGCCGGCCGGCGGCCCGATATTGTTTGCATGGCGGCCATCACGCCTACGGTCGTAAAGCCGAGCGTCCCGGCCAACACCGTGCCTGATGTGGACATACTGACGCGGTTCATAGCCACTATCATAGGCATTGGTCTAGCATGCTCTGCCAAGCTCTGAGCGGTCGCCGCCACCCTGCCTCAGGCGTCTAAACCGCCGATTGGCGGCTAGCCGGTGCCGATTGCCTTGGCCAGTTGCCCCCCTGCGTGCTGCGCCCGCCCGCAACGGCAGGATCGAACAGCAGATCATATCGTTGCACTGGATAAAGCCAGTCTCGGCGAAGGCGCGGAATAACGCGCGGCTCGGTCATTGCCGGACACGATCCGCGTCAGACACCCAGTAGCATTTGGCGCAAGCGCCGCGGCATCCAGCCTGGAGTTCCCATAGCCTGGCAACGTTGCTGCCACTGGTCGAGATATGGTTCCAACGCCAGGGCGCTGCGCTCCGGCCAGAGGTTCAGCATACCGAGATCGCTAACCCGAACCGGATCGCTGCCGAACGCGGTTACAATGACGGGGACAAGCGCTTCGCAGAGTGCCGTTAGTCCGACGGCGTGCTCCAGCGCCTCGCGCTGCGACAAAAACCAAGCATGAGCGTTTTCCGCTATGCCCTGTTCCATCGCATAGCGTTCGTACACGGCCAACTGGTCGTCCCTGTAACGGCGAATGGCCCCGCTGAATGCCGCGTCCCCCGGGAAAGGCGGATCGGCCTGCCATTGCGTGGCCAACAGGCCCAGACCGCGCAGGGAAAACGCCTCCACCAGCGCTTCCTCCAGCCATTGAGAGCCTGGCATGGGACGAGCGTCCCGGCGCCAGCTATTGGCCAAAACGTGGCCGAACTCGTGGCCAAATTGGTAGGCGAGCTTGCACCAATCACGGGTGCCGATATCGACGACGATCATCGCCACAGGCTCGTCGTCAAAGTGCCGCCAGATATGCGGAGGGCCTGATGTCTGGTTTGCGACGGCGATCCGTGCCGGTTGCTGATCGGATGGTAGGCGCACGCCGGCTAGGCTGGCGCGCCGCATGCGTTCGACGACTTTCAGCGCCGCTTGCGGCAGGGACCCGCCCCAGTCTCCGGTCATGCTGATAGGCGCGTCGGCCAGTGTCATCCCCTCAGCCCTTGTTCCCGTGGTTGGCGTCGTCATCATCAACAGGCCCGTCAGAAGTTCTCGTCGGCTGGCGCCGGTGCCGTGCGACGTGTCATCGATCAGGTTCGGCGGGCGTTCCGCGCTTCGCCGACGGCGGCGCCGTTTCTCGATGGTGACACCAGTCACAGAAGGGCGTCCTTTCCGGAATCGCAGGGCGACGCGGGATTATGACACGATATGGCGTTCGGGTTCGACCCTGTGACATGTGCGGCGTTACGCAGGTCGGCGCCGCTTGCCTGCGGTGGCGTCCGCGGCGGCGTGTGGCGGTTCCGGTTAGCGATCTAATCCCTTTGGCTTAGTCTTGGCGCCGGAAACCGTCACTATTTAGATTGAATGGTTAATGGACAGCACCTTGCACCGGGATGCAATAAAGTTACGTCACGGCAATAGGTGCTCCCATGTTGGTCCTTCAAATCGGTTCGGGCTCAATGCGGCGCTACGCGAACGATCCGTTGCTGCTGCGACAGCAGGGCATGTTGTGCGAACGGGTCGAAACAGATCAGCAGGCGATGGAATACCTGCGGCTGTATGAATACGACGTCGTCGTTCTGGATCAGCAGCCGCGCGACTGGCCGTGTCATGAGGTGGTGCGTCGCCTGCGTGTTGCCGGGTGCAGCGTGCCGATCGTGATCGTCGCCGACGACGCGAGCAGCCAAGTCAAGGCGCAAGCGCTGGATCACGGCGCCGACGATTTCATCACCCTGCCGTGCACGACGGAGGAACTGTTTGCCCGTATTCGCGCGGTCGTCCGACGCAGCAAGGGGCATGCTGATGCCGTCCTGACAGCCGGCCCAGCGGAATTCCGTCTCGACCGCCGGGAAGTGAAGGTGGGCAACAAGTCAATGCCGCTATCCCGGCGGGAGTTCATGGTGCTTGAACTGCTATTCCTGAAAAAAGGCGCTGTTGTGACCAAGGGCGCGCTGTTCAATCACCTCTATACCGGGCAAGAAGAGCGGGAAATCAAAACGTTGGACGTCATCGTTTCTCGCCTGAGAAAGAAGCTGGCAATCAGCGGTATGCCGGCGCTGATCGAAACGGTTTGGGGCTTCGGTTACACGTTGCGCGTTCCGCATGAGCCTGCGCCGACGCGTCCGCGCGCGGGTGCATCGTTGGATTGGCCGCCGCAGGCGGTTGGCGCCGTGCGGATGGGGCCGGGTTGATACTGGTATCGTATCGCCATGATCCTCCCCAGCATCGAGCGCGGCGCTGTTTGGTCAGCACCCGTCGCCTGAAAGTCCTGCCGACACCGCGTTAGCCGCGACGGACACGCAGCCAAGCTGTTGTTCAGCGTCAGTGGCCCTGGGCTGGGTCTTTTATGGGCCATACCTGCTGCCTGATAGCGCGCTTATTGCCGCCACAGGTGGGGCCTGTGATCGGGTAAATGCCGGGGATCCGCTGCTTGGCCGAGCGCAGCCGGCAGAACGTCAGCATCGCGCTGCGCGGTCACCCCAGATAGAAGCCGCAGCTGCTTGAACGACTAGTGGGAATCGGAACGCTATTGTATCAGGACCGGTATAGGAACGATATGCATGCGGTCAAGGTTCACGCGGGCTCTCCTTCAGCTTCTGGGATCCACCTTTTGTGGCTTGTCCGCCGTTTCGCAAGCGGCCACTGCGCCCGCTTGCGAAATGGCTGGACAGGCGGCAGAGCGCGCCTATGGGCTACCGGATGGCTTGTTGGTGGCGATCGGGCGCGTGGAAAGCGGACGCTGGGATGATAAGGCCGGGCGCGTTATCGCGTGGCCGTGGGTGATCGACGTGGAAGGCGAGGGGCGCTTCTTCGACGACGCCGACCAGGCGATCCGATCAGTGCGCCGAGCGCTGGCGAACGGACGCCGTAGCGTCGATGTCGGCTGCTTCCAGATCAATTTGGCGTGGCATCCGAACGCCTTTGTATCGTTGGACCAGGCCTTTGACCCCACTGCCAACGCGAACTATGCCGCCAGCTTCCTCGCCTCTATCTACGCGAGGCTCGGCTCTTGGCCCGATAGCGTCGCTGCCTATCACTCTTCGACGCCTGATCTCGCGCGTGCTTACAGGGATCGCGTGATGGCTCTCTGGAAGCAACCCGCTCAGTCGGTCGTGACGAATCCCCAAATTGAGATGTTCGGGATGCATATTTGGACGCCCGGCATGGTGGGCACCAACCCGCCTGCCATAGCGGAAACACGAGGAGAACGCGTTGATTGGGCAGCAGAGTCGGGACTGCAGAGCCTGCCTGCCGTCATCGTCCCACGCCGGTGACTATTTTTAGACCGTTATAGTGTGGCATGACATATCGTACAAAAAAACGATTCTGTAACTTTTAAGTAAGAGATTTCGTGATCTCTCCCAACTGCGCGTAGGTTCGGGAATGTTTTCCGGCGGGCCGGCGTTATTGGACATCGCAGAAGCAAGGACCAAACAATGTTGAAGACTCTCAAGACTTGGCTGTCACTGAAGACCGATCGCCGTGGCGTGACGATGCTGGAGTATGCGATCATGGGCGCTCTGATTGCGACCGCGCTGGTTGCCGCTGTGCCGACGATCACAAACGCTATGAAGGGCGGCTTCAACAGCATCGGTAACAGCCTGAACTCGGCTGGCTAAGGTGCTCATCTGATTTTGGTCGCCTACGCGCTCGATGCGGCATCATAAGATGCCGCATCGCAGCGAGTTTTCCGATGGCGGAATGACCTCAGTTCATGGTGTGCCGTGCAGAGCCTGATAGCGAGCGCATCGACGATCATTCCGTGCTCAGTTGGGGTCTTGGTGCTGCTATGGGCAGCGCTTCATGATATCGCCGCGCGAACCATTCCAAATTGGATGTCGCTTGTGCTGGCCGCTCTCGGGCTGGTGTTGCGTGTTGAAGCCGGGCAATTTTTCCTTTCATTGATCGCTGGTGTCGTGGTGTTCATGGCGGCCGCTTTCTGTTGGCGGCGCGGCTGGATGGGCGGAGGTGACGTCAAACTCCTCGGCGCCGCGACGATTTTCGTTCCGCCCCACGCCGTTTTCGCGATGCTGATTTTCGTTGCTTTCGCGGGTGGCGGTTTGGCCTTTCTTTATATCGCGGCGCGCTATATTGTTTCTGTACCGGAGGGTTATCGTCCATCGTCGTTTTTTGGGCGTGTTCTTCGGATTGAAGCTTGGCGTATCCGTCGCGGAGGTCCGCTTCCGTATGCATGCGCCATCGCTGCCGGCGTTTTCATGGCGCTGTATCGGATTGGGGCATAAATGGTCCGCGTCGTCTTTTTTGTTTTGATGGCGTTTGGTCTGGTTGGGTTCGGCATGGTTGCCTGGGTGATCTCCCGGCCCCCGCCGCAGCCTCAGGCTGTCGTCCCCCCGCCACCGACGATGGTAACCGTCATGACCGCGGCGCATCCGATCACGGCAGGAAGTTTGTTGAAGCCGGAAGATGTCGGCCCGTCGGCTGTACCGGCGAATGCGGCGAATATCGGTGATTCGATGCCCGATACCGCCGAATCCAGGCGTATGCTGGTCGGCGCCATGGCCCGCCGCGCTCTGGCGGCAGGGGATGTCGTGCGGGAAGGGGATGTCATCCGCCCCGGCGAGCACGGGTTTTTGGCCGCCGCGCTGATGCCTGGCATGCGGGCGGTGACGATCACCGTTGATACAGGGACCGGTGCGGGGGATCTCATCGGCCCGGGTGATCGGGTCGATGTGATCCTGACGCAGACCTTGTCTGATCCGTCCTTGCCCGCCAGCCGCCGGGTTGCGGCGGAAACGGTACTCTCCGATGTCCGTGTGATCGCGATGGACCAGAAGTTGGTCCTGGGTGCGGCAACCACGGCGCCGGACCGCGGCAATCGCACCGTCACGCTGGAGGTTTCGGAAGGCCAAGCGCAACGAATTTCGGTCGCGACGCAACTCGGCCGGCTATCCTTGTCGGTTCGCGCCGCTGAAGCCGCCCCTGCCGGCGCGGTTTCCACTGGCGCCGGAAAAGATATCGCCGCTGCCCCTGCGAAGGGCGGTTCGGGGACCGTCTGGGCATCGGATGTGTCGCCGGCCCTGGGCGCAACCGAAGGCGCACCGCCGACCGCTGGTACGTCGATCAAGGTCTATCCCGGCGGTGGAGAGGCGAAGGAGTTCAAGTTTTGATGTCCATGGCGTCGATGCTCTGCGGCTGTGGTCTGCTGCAGGAACGGCAGGCAAGCCGCCGGATTCGCTCGGTCCGGATGGTGGGCGCGGCAATCATGCTGTTGACGATGTCACCTGCGCACGCGTCGGCGATTGAGCTCGTCGCACCGCTATCCTCCGATCCGGCACCGCAGGTTAGCGCCGTTTCGTTCGGCCTGGATCCGGGGGCGTCGCGCCCGGAAGGGGCGGATTTTGCGCTGGCCGCAGTGCAGACTGACAGCGTGCCGCCAGTGGGGGGCGCGCCAGTGGGGTTGTCGCCAGTGGGGTTGTCGCCAGTGGCCTTACTGCCAGTCGTCGTGTCGCCAATGGGGGCACCAGCGGTGGGGGCAGTGGGGGTGTCGGCTGAAGACGAGCAGGCCGCGATACCACCGACGATGCCAGCCGTTTTTGTGGCCATGTCGCCGCCAGCGGCAGCGGTTGCGGCGGAGTCTGCCGCGATGTCGGTATCGGCCTCAGCGGAGCCAGCAGCCCCGCCGGCCGCCGCTGGACCCGTCTCTATTGGGCTGATCTCCATTGGGCCTGTGCCGTCGTTGCCCCGTGCAGTCTCATTTTCGGCATCGGTCTCCGCCGAAGAATCTGTTGCACCCGCCACCGCGGCACCCTCTGCTGCGCCGCCTCCGGCGGCACCATCATCGGCGCCACCTCCCGCGGCATCATCATTGGCGCCGCGTCCCGCGGCATCATCATTGGCGCCGCGTCCCGCGGCATCATCATTGGCGCCGCCTCCCGCGGCATCATCATTGGCGCCGCCTACCGCGGCGACGATGACCCCGCCGCCTATCCCGCTGGCCCTGCCGCAGGTGGGAACACGCCCCGCTGCGGCCAAAAAAGCGGTCGTGGCTCCCGGTGTCAGCCTGACGATGGAAGCGGGGACGGGAAAGGTCCTGTCCTTGAGCCAGCCGGCAACCAATGTTTTCGTCGCGGATCCCAAGGTGGTGGAGGTTCGTCCAGCCAGTGCCACCAGTCTCTTCATTTTCGGCGTGCAACCCGGCCGCACGACCGTCGCGGCACTGGATGCCGAAGGAGCCGTGCTGGCGCAGTACAATCTGACGGTGGAACCCCAGGCTTTTTCCGCCCATCAGGCCCAGGCGATGATCAATCGCCTGCTGCCGACGGCGCATGTGCAGGTGCATCCGCAACCCAAGGGCCTCCTGCTGACGGGTTCCGTGTCTATGCCACAGGATGCCGCGCAGGCCGTGGCCATTGCCAAAGGCTATGTTGGCGACAAAGACGTCATCAGTAATGAGATCACGGTATCGAGCCCGTTGCAGGTGACGCTGAACGTCCGCATCGCGGAAATGTCGCGGACCGTGGTTCGAAATCTCGGCGTGAACTGGTCGTCGATCGGCTCGCTCGGGCGCATTGCGACGCTGCCCGCGCTCAGCCTGAATGCCAACGCAAGCAGTGTTTCGTGTTCGGCGCCGCAGGGAACGTGGATCCCGATTTGCCCTGGCGCGAATTTTAACGGCGTCATCGATGCGCTGGCGCAAGATAATCTCGCGCGCGTGCTGGCGGAACCGAACCTGACGGTGAAAAGCGGCCAGCCGGCAACGTTCCAAGTCGGCGGCGAGTATCCGATCCCGATCAGTCAGGTCAATGGCGCGATCAGCGTGTCCTATAAGGACTATGGCGTCATGCTGAGCTTCCTGCCCACCGTCCTGTCCGACGGCCGGATCGACGTGCATGTGAAGCCCGAGGTCAGTGAACTCGACAAATCAAATGGTGTCACCATCAACTCCGGCACCTCGACGCTGATCATTCCGGCGCTCACCGTCCGCAGGGCCGAAAGCTCGGTCGAACTGGGCAGTGGGGAAAGCTTCGCTATCGCTGGCCTGTTGCAGCAGACGACCCAGGATAATGTGCAAAGCGTGCCGGGTCTGGGCAGCACGCCGGTTCTTGGCGCGCTCTTCCGCGACACGGCGTATCAGAAGCAGGACCTGGAACTCGTGATCGTCGTCACGCCCTATGTCGTCCGCCCTGTCGATGACCCACGTAAGCTGCACCTGCCGATAGACAATTCCAGGACGCCCTCGGAAATCGACAGGCTTTTGTTCATGAAGCAAGTCGTTGCGACAGAACCGCCCGTGCCTGTGAAGATCCCCGGTGCTGCCGGGTTCATCGTCCAATGAGGTGTGGAATGTCGCTGAAGCATCCGCGAAAAATCATGCCCCTGATTGCCATCCTCGCATGTGCGGGGTGCGACGCACTGGATCCGGCACTGCGCGATGATGTCTGGCGGCCGACGGGTGCCAATGCCGGCAATATCGCCGCGATGGTGGCCGATCCGGCCGACTTGGCGAAAGGGCGCGGGTCGACCGTTAGTGATACGAAAGCCTCCAGCATCGCGGTTGAGCATATCTGGGAAGGCCAGCCGCAGCCGCTTCGCTATGGAGGCAGCAGCGGGTCTTCCGGCAGCGGGTCCTCCGGCAGCGGTTCATCGAGCGGTGGCGGGGCACCGTTCGGTGCCCCGGGAACATGAACAATGTCGGCTGACGAGACCAGTCCTGTCACGCTGGCGCCCACGGCCGAGGCCCAAGAAGGGGGCGATACCGCGGTCCGCTATGATCGTCCGGCGTTGATCGGCTTCATCGGTGATGCCGCGACCGAGCAAGCCCTGCGCGATGGTTTGGCGGACTTGTCCGACAGCGACATCGATCTGCGCCGCGGTGGCACCAAAGCCGCGATCGCCGCGATGCGCAAGCAAACCACGCCTCGGTCCTTGATCATCGACATCAGTGGCGACGATCAACCACTGAATACGTTGGGCGAGCTGGCGCAAGTCGTCGAACCCGATGTCCGTGTTCTGCTGATCGGAGAGATTGCCAGCGTCGATTTCTATCGCGCCGTGACCCGTGGTTTGGGCGCGGCGGAATACCTGACCAAACCACTCAGCCGCGACGTCGTCGCTCGGCATTTTTTGCCGCTTGTCGACGGTGGGGTGCGCGATGGCGTGACCATGCCGGGCCGCCGAGCGATCGCGGTCACGGCGGGCCGCGGTGGTGCCGGCGCCTCAACGATTGCGGTTAACCTCGCTTGGTACCTCGGCGTGACGATGCGCCGTCATACCGTCATTTTGGATCCGGATGTCCAATTCGGCACGACGGCGCTGCTGTTGAACGTGCAGCCCGGGCCAGGGCTGCGGATGGCGCTGGAAACACCGGATCGGATCGATGGCCTGCTGGCTGAGCGCGCCGCGTTGCCAGTGGCCGATCGGCTGCACTTGCTCGCAAGTGAAGAGAAACTGGATATCCCCTTCCGGCCCGCGCTTGGCGCGGCTTCGGCGATGCTGGGTGCGCTGCGCAGTCGCTACAATTTCGTCGTCGCTGACGTGCCGCCCGATGACACGCCGCTCTATCGCAACCTGCTCGATGCCGTCGATCAGCGCGTCTTGGTGACGCTGCCGACCTTGGCATCCGTGCGCGACACCTTGCGCCTATTGGCGCTGCCATCCGGCATCGGTCAGATGGAGCGGCCCGTCGTCGTGTTGAACCGGTCCGGCCTGACCGGGGGATTGACCCGACGCGAAGTGGAGGATGCGCTCCGACGTAAAATCGATATCGTCATCCCCGATCTGCCGCGCCAGATCGGCGGTTCGGCGACGATGGGTGAACCCGCGCTGACGACCTCTTCGGCGTTTCGTAGCGGCATCGTTGGGCTCGCCCAACAAGTGGCCGCTGCGGGCCTTGTGGATGCCATCGATCCCACACTTGCGGGCGGACAGAAATCCAAACGCCGTGGTTTGTTCTCTTTCCGGTCCAAGAGGCATTGATGATGCAGGCCGTCCCTATCTTTGGCCGTCGCGGAGCCCCTGCTACGTCCGATAGTGTCACCCCGCCGCCGGTGCGACCGCTAGCCGTCGATCCGGTGCCTTTGCCGCGGGAAATGGCCAGTAAAGACGTTATGGAACTGCGCCAAATTTGCCTCGCGCGCCTTGATCCGACCGTCGTCGCCTCGCTGCCGGCTGAGCGCTTAGCGCGCGATGTGGAAAGGCTGATCGCCGAAACCGCGAATGAGCGTCGTATCCAGTTGAACGGGCGCGAACAGCGAAACCTGGCGCGTGAACTTGTGGACGATATCGTTGGCCTCGGCCCGCTAGAGGCGCTGTTGGACGACGAAGCGATCTCGGAAATCATGATCAACGGCCCCGATCGGGTCTTTATCGAGCGCCGTGGCCGTTTGACGCTGTCATCGGTGCGCTTCCGGGATACGGCTCACCTGGTTAACGTCTGTCACCGTATCGCGTCGGGGGTGGGGCGTCGGATCGATGAATCGAGCCCGATGTGCGACGCGCGCCTGAAAGATGGATCGCGTGTCAACATCGTGTTCCCGCCTTTGGCGCTGGACGGGCCATACGTAACGATCCGGAAATTCGGCAAGAAAAGCATCGGTTTCCCGCAACTGATCGAATGGCGAGCCCTGACCATCACGGTTGCCACAGTACTAGAAATTGCCTCACGCGCTCGGCTGAATGTGATCATTTCGGGCGGCACCGGATCCGGCAAGACAACGATGATGAACGCGTTGTCTCAGTCGATCGACTCAGGGGAACGTGTCGTCACGGTTGAGGATACGGCGGAACTGCAACTATTGCAGCCGCATGTCGTGCGCCTGGAGACACGACCGTCCAGCCTGGAAGGGCGCGGCGAGATCACGCAGCGCGATCTCGTCAGGAACGCGCTGCGCATGCGCCCGGATCGCATCATCATCGGCGAGGTGCGTGGGGCGGAGGCGTTTGACATGTTGCAGGCCATGAACACCGGTCACGACGGATCGATGTCCACCATCCACGCCAACAATACCCGTGACGCGCTGACGCGTGTCGAGAATATGGTGCAGATGGGAAACATGGGGCTGCCGTCCCGCGC
>Ga0164296_1001819_pt1 | contig 21961 bp, 24 predicted proteins | sample GEODES057metaG_FD_113533 | JGI IMG/M metagenome (GOLD analysis project Ga0164296, IMG submission 113533) | Dystrophic lake water microbial communities from Trout Bog Lake, Wisconsin, USA - GEODES057 metaG | ecosystem: Environmental > Aquatic > Freshwater > Lake | place: USA: Trout Bog Lake...
AGGGGCGTTAACACTTTACGCTCATCCAGGGCAAAATTTAACTAATATTGATAGCACCGTCAACACGCCCGTTTTATATGGTAATTTTCCTTATGGTTCAATGTCAAAAGTCGGAGTGTTCAGCGTTTCAGGTGCATACTTGAATAGCACAACAATCATTTTACCTTCAGCGAATTATTTGATCGGGGTGGGTCAAACATTGTCTGGAACCGGAATTACGGCGGGTACAACTGTTACAGCTGTAATAGTAATTGCGAACGCAACTTTTATAGGTTATATTTCCGGTACTACTTTGACCGTTACTTCTGTCACTGCAGGGTCATTGATTGTAGGTCAAAGTATTACTGGCGCTACCAGTGTAAACATTACTTCTGGTACAGTTATAACCGCTCTCGGAACGGGAACGGGTGGTGTTGGAACCTATACGGTTAATAATTCTCAAACTGTGGGTGGCGTCGCAAATCTAGTCGCTATGATTGGTGGGCCGACTACGACGATTACCGCTTCAGCCGCCGTTACTACCGGAAGCAATATAACGGTGACTTTTGACAACAACATTTCAGTATCAGGCGGGTGCTGTATGTTGTACCCTTATTTGTTTGTTTATGGTAACAACGGTTTGATTCAAAACTGCTCGGCCGGAAATTCGAATAATTGGGTTGCTGCTGATGCGAACGCAAATAACGTCTCGGCTACGAAAATCGTCAGGGGTATGGCTTTGCGTGGCGGTACAACTTCACCTGCAGGTTTGTTTTGGTCGCTTGATCAGTTGACCCGCGTTACTTACGCCCCTCAAACCGTTGGAACTTCGACTTTGTACTGGCGTTACGATATTATTTCAGGTCAAACGTCAATCATGTCGGCCCAATCAGTGATTGAATATGATGGTATTTATTATTGGTGCGGAATTGACCGTTTTCTAGCTTATAACGGTGTGGTTCAAGAAATAAAAAATGAAACCAATTTGAATTATTTCTTTGACAATATTAACTACAATTATCGTCAAAAGGTTTTTGCAACAAAAGTTCCGCGTTGGGGTGAGATTTGGTGGTTTTACCCAAGAGGGGCTTCAACTGAATGCAATGACGCGATCATTTACAATGTGCGTGAGCAAACTTGGTATGACGCGGGCCAAGCGTTGGGGTCAAGCCGGTCATCAGGCGTTTTCTCAGAAGTATTTACTAAGCCTATTTGGGCCGATAATACGCCGCTGACCGCCTGCACTTTTAACGGTTCAATTTCAACTTCAGGACTTTTGACAGTAAGCTCAGTCATATCAGGTACATTGGGCGTAGGTCAATTTATTTCAGGTACTGGTGTAGGTTCTGCTTATATTACCTCATTTGTTTCTGGGGCGGGCGGAACCGGCACTTATCAGCTCAGCGCAACTTACGCTTCAGCTATAACCAGCGAATTGATGACTTCAACGGTTTACACGCTTTGGGAGCATGAGACCGGTACAGATCAAACTTATTTGACTAATGTTAACGCCGTTTATTCAGCTATCGAGACAAATAGTTTAGGCTGGGTAGGCGGTGGCCCAGGAAATCGTCAACTTTCAGGTGACAATAAGTGGATACGCCTTGAGCGGGTTGAACCCGATTTCAATATGAGCGGCAGCATGAATTTGATTGTTACCGGTAAGGGTTATGCTGATGATGTTGATGCGCCTTCAAGCGCTTATAATTTTTCATCAACAACACTTAAAATCGACATGCGTGAACAACGTCGCGAGATGAGATTACGCTTTGAGAGCAATACTTTCAACGGAAACTATGAGATGGGCAACATATTGTTAAGCGCTGACTTCGGTGACGAGCGCGGAACGGGTAACCCATGATAGTTTATGATCCTCGCAATATGACTTGGGATTATTGGTGCGCGTTGATGGCCGAGCTTTTTTCAAGCAATCAACTTGGAACCGTGCCTGAAGATGACTGGCGCCTTTGGGCAGACGGCATGCAAGGCATCGGTTATTTTGTTGAAAGCGGGGTTCCTGATCAACGCGGATTTAAAACTTGGCAAGACTGGGCGGCAGCGCTGGTCGGCATTATGAGGATAAACCCTACAAATGGCTGATGATTCTTCTCAATCCGGAGCGTTACCTTCAGATGGCGCGTCGTCAAGTGCACCCAGCTCAGATGCGAGCACGCTGGTAAGTAATTGGTTCGCCGCGAATCCCAACGCTACAAACGATCAAGCTGCGGCAGCGGTTCAGGCTTACGGGGGCTTAACCCCTGATTTAACTTCAGCTCTAGCCGCTCATTACGGTACTGATACCGGAACAATCACTTCAGCTTATAATGATTTTCTAAACAGCCAAACACCTTCAGGTTCTTCGGGAAGTTCAGGGGCAGATTCGGCATCTGCTCAGGCTGCAGCAGCGGCGCAAGCAGCAGCGGCTTCTCAAACGGCGGCGGCTTCTCAAACGGCGGCTTCTCAAACGGCAGCGGCTTCTCAAACGGCGGCGGCTTCTCAAAGTTCGGCCAATCAAGCTACAGCTTCAAGCAGCGCAACCGGATCAATGGCTGGTGCTTCGCAAGGCAATGTAACTACAGGGGCTTCAGGTACATCAGGAACAACCAGTACTACAAGCGGTATTACAGCAACTAACACTGATTCATTCAAGGCTTGGTTTGCTGCTAATCCAACCGCAACTAGTGACCAAATTGCTCAAGCAGCAGCCACACTTGGTATTAGTTCTGACCAAGCCACAGCAATTACAAATCCTTTAACTCAGTATAACAATCAAACACAAAATGCTGTTAAGGTTGCTGGTCTTGATACTGTGATGCAACAGGTCAATGCAGGTGCCAATGCAAATGATCTTCTTAGTCAAGGTTATCAGATCTATGGTGTCTCATCCTACAAAGATGCCACCGGTAACATGGTTACCGCCGACCCTAATACATATTACATCAATAGCGCTGATGGATCTGGCGGGTCTTTAAATTATTTTTTCAAGGTTGATCCAACAACTGGAAAAACTACTGCTATTTCTAACCCTACTCAAAACTTAACTTATACACCTGGAAGCTCAGGTTCAGTTGTCGGTAATATACTAGGTGACGTTGGTTCTGCTATCAACTCCTTAGGACCTCTAGGTTCAATAGCAGTTTCGGTAGGTTTGAATGCACTACTTCCTGGATCGGGCGAACTCGGCGCTTATATAACGGGGGCGGCCGCAGACTCAACCGCAGCGTTAACGGTAGGCGGAGCTGTAATTGGGGCTACAACTGGCGCTACTCTTGCTGCTTTGAATGGTACCGATATTACAAAAGGCGCTTTAACTGGTGCGGCTACTGGCGGGGTAGCGGCTAACGCTACGAGTTTTGTAAATTCAATCATTAACCCTAGTGATATTTCAAAATCATTGAACGGGATTTATACGCCTGAACAAGTAAGTAACATTATAGCAAACTCTTTTGTTAGAGCGGTTTCTACGGGAGTAGCGGGGGGTGATACTTCAAAGATATTAAGCACTTTTACAACCGGCTTGATTGCAAACGGCTTGGGTACAAGTGCTGCGGGTCAAATTTCAAACGCCTTTAAAGGTCAAATTTCAGACAGTACGCTAAACACGATTGCAAAAACAGTTGGAAATGTTACAAACGCGGCCACAACGTCAGTTTTGAGCGGAGGTGATAAGACTGCAGTTGGAACGGCTATCATCGCCTCATTAGCAACCTCTGGCGCTCAAGCGGCGTTGTCAAGTTCAACTAGCACTTCTGCTAATTCAGCTGGCGCATCTTCAAGTTCAGCGTCAAGTGAAACCACAGTTGATAAAACTAAACAGTACTACGATTACGCTATTAGTCAAGGAAAAACACCGGAAGAAGCCAGTCTTTTCGCTATGGATCCTACAGGAAATTTGAATCCTGTAGGGTTTAATTCTGCTAACGCGAAAATTGCAACTGATGCGAGCTCAGCTTATCTTGCGCTAGTTAATAATCCAAATGCTACTCAACAGCAACTTGACGATGCCTATGCAGCTGCGCAAAAAGGCTTATCACAAGCCATAACGAATGAAATTTCAAATCCGAATACTGTTTTGCAGTCGTTGGGTGATAACTCTTATTTTGATCCGACCAATAAAACAGTTTGGTATCAAGACTCAAGTAATAATTGGCATGCTTCCGACGCGACTGTCAATAAAGACGGAACGGTTTCATACGCTGAAACGGCAACTGACGGAACGGCGGGGAGCCCTTTAACAGGTACCCCGCAACCGTTGGGTCAAAATCCTAATACGGTCGGATTCAATTTTGCAGATTTGAATCCTGATCAAAAAAGCCAATATCTCAGTAATATTATGGCTAACAAGTCTGACACTACTGGTGGAGCGACTTTTACCCCAGATAAAACAACACCTGGACTTTGGGATCTGCCTTTTAACATAATTGGGCACACTACTGCAAGTGATGGCAGTACGGGTAACGAAGTTTATCAAGATGACAACGGAAATAAATTCACGCTGGCCGTGGTAAACGGAACGGCGCAAGAAGTACCTTTTGATGAGTCAAAAGTGACTTGGGTTCAAAATAAAACCCCTACGCCCGTAACAACCAATATTGATCCGAATACGGTTGCGAACAAAACCAATACGACTGATCAAACTCAGAAAACCGATCAGACCCAACAAACACAAGAATCAAATGTTTCTAGTAGCGCGGTTTCAAGCAGCGCGGTTTCAAGCAGCGCGGTTTCAAGCAGCGCCGTTTCTAGTAGTGCAGTTTCTAGTAGCGCAGTTTCAAGCAGCGCTTCTTCAAGCTCGGCCAGCTCAGCATCAAATCAATCAACTGCGGGGGCGAGCGCATCAGATCAAGCAGCTGTGGCAGCTTCATCTAGCGCAAGTTCAGCCGCATCAGATCAAGCTTCAGCTAGCGGAAGTTCGGGTACGCCATCTTCAAGCAGCAGTTCAGATAGCGCATCAGCTCAGGCTCAAAAAGCACAAGACGCTATAAAGCTGCTTCAATCTCAAAACGTTCAACCTTCTGACATAGCCGCCTATTTACAACAAGTTTTAGGCTATAGCAAATCTGATGCAAATAATTTAATCAAAGCTTCTACCGGATATAATCTTTCCGGCTCAACCAGTGCGGGGCAATCAAGCGCAGGAACCTCTAGCGCAGGAATCTCTAGCGCAGGGGTTTCAAGTTCCGGCGTTTCAAGTTCCGGCGTTTCGAGTTCGGGTGTGTCAAGCTCAGGCGTATCAAGTTCAGGTGCAAGTTCATCAGGCACTTCAAGCTCAGGATTTTCAAATTCAGGTACAAGTTCATCAGGTACTTCGAGTTCTGGAATTAGTTCTTCTGGCGTATCAAGCTCAGGCATTAGCTCATCAGGTACAAGTTCTTCTGGTACTTCGAGTTCAGGCATTTCAAGTTCGGGTACTTCAAGTTCAGGCATTTCAAGTTCAGGCATTTCAAGTTCAGGCATTTCAAGTTCGGGTACTTCAAGTTCGGGTACTTCAAGTTCAGGCATTTCAAGTTCGGGTACTTCAAGTTCAGGCATTTCAAGTTCGGGTACTTCAAGTTCAGGCATTTCAAGTTCGGGTACTTCAAGTTCAGGAACAAGCTCTTCTGGTACGTCAAGTTCAGGTACGTCAAGTTCAGGTACGTCAAGTTCAGGAACAAGCTCATCAGGAATAAGCTCATCAGGAAACTCAAGTTCTGGAAATTCGAGCTCTGGCACTTCGAGTTCAGGCAACTCCAGCTCAGGTTCATCAAGTTCAGGTAAGTCAAGTTCCGGTAATTCAAGTTCGGGTACAAGTTCTTCAGGAACCTCAAGTTCAGGCGGGGGCGGAAATGTTAGCTCAAGCAGTAACACAGGCGGTTCAATTAGTATAGGCGGGGGCTCTTCAGGCTCAGGTGGCGGAACCTTGCCAGGAAATTTATTAGGGACGGTGCTGGCCGGAATACCAGTTGCTCAAAGGGAAAAAATTATGAAAGATCTAAAACAACTATATCCGCAAATCGCGCACATAGACCCTAAAACTCTTGAAACCATTCAATCAGGTTCAAAAGAAGCTTCACCTGATGAAAGTCCAAGCGGAGCCCTACCAGGAGCTATCCCAGGAATGCCCGTTGCTCCTCAACCAGGAACTACTACCGCTTTGAGCACGCCTACAATGGATAATCCGCTCATGCAAGGAAATTACAGCGCTCTAACAAATGCGGGGTTACAATTGATGTCAGGTAATAGCGGAGCGCTGCCGAGCTTTAAAAAGGGCGGAAACGTTCATGTCCCTGAGTTCATAACCGGCGCTACGGGTCATTATGTGAAAGGAAAAGGCGATGGGCAATCTGATGATATTCCTGCCATGCTTGCTGATGGTGAGTATGTATTTGATGCTGACACTGTGGCAGCTTTAGGCAACGGGTCGTCAGACGCGGGCGCTGAAGTTCTTGATAAAATGCGTGAGGCTATACGTAAACACAAGCGTTCAGCCCCTGTTGATAAAATTCCTCCTAAGGCAAAGTCGCCTCTGGAGTACCTTAAAGGAGTTAAATAATCATGGCACTACCAACAGGAATTGGCGGGACTGACACCGTCGGAAATATTTTAGGTACTTCTTCAAGTGATTCTTCAGGAGCAAGCTCAGGTTTGGCCGGTGCTCCAATTACTCTACCAAATCCGGTTGTTCCCCCAGTAGCTCCTGGATCTCAAGGCACGTTTACGCAAGGTGCGCCTTTACCTAATATTACTACTAGTCAACAGCAGCAAACGGTTGCCCCACAATTTTATACTGACTATTTGAACAATTTAGCTTCTCAAGGGGCTAATGCGGCAAATAATTCACAGTATATTGGGTTAACTGACCTTCAAAACCAAGCCATTGATCAAACTCAAGCCAATGTTGGTAATTATCAAGGAGCTTTGAATTCAGCTCAAAATCTTGCTCAAAATGTAGGTTCAACTGATACGGCCGCCGCGCTAGGTAATTTGAATCAAAACAATATCGCTCAAAACTTGTCACCCCAAGCCAACGCGGGAATTGTGGGGGCGGGCGGTTTCGGTTCATCACGCGGTATTGCAGCTTTGGGTAATACTATATCAAACGCTGATATTGCTACGCAAGCGCAACAGCAGCAAGCGATGCAGCAAGATATTACAAATCAATTGGCGGCGTCAGGTCAACTGCAAAACATCGCCAATCAAACTCAAACCTTGGGGCTGGGGGATGTTAATGCGCTTTCAACCATGGGTGCTCAAGAGCAGACTAATCTTCAAAACGCTCAAAACTTCCCCATGCAACAGCTCACAAACGAGTCAACGTTGCTCAAAGGGTACACGATCCCAACTTCAGTTTCTTCAACCTATACTGGCCCTATTCCTGGAGCTTATCAAGCCTCACCGTTGCAACAAATTTCAGGTTTGGGCGCGTTAGCAGCCGGTATTGGGCAAACTGATCTGGGTAAATATTTAGGCGGAGCGTTGTCAACTTTAGGTGGCGACGTTTCAACTTGGCTTAATAACAATTTGAACTCAAGTACTACAACTACTGACGGTACAACTGCAACCTAAAAGGTGAATTATGGCCTTAGAATCATTACAAGACTCATCCCCGCTGCTCAGTTCAAATGATGCGCTGAAGCAGATGTACGAAGCCAACTCAAATTTGAGTAAGGCGCTTGACCAGCGTAGCGGCGGAATGAATTGGTTTACCGTAGCGGGGGCGCTTTTAAATCCTGGCCGTACGGGTAACTTCGGAGAAGCGTTGGGTAACGCCTCAACTGAGGTGGGTCGTCAGCAAGAGCTTCAACAGCAACAAGCGCCTCAAATCGCTAAAATGAAAGCCGATATCGCGGCGAGTAATTATTCTCTAGCCAATAAGCAAGAAGCGCTTCAAATGCTTCAACCGGTTTTAGGTACAAGTAACCCGCAACAAACCCAGCAAGCTATCGCTTCAGGCAACGTGCCTTCAAATTTGCTTGATCAAATTAGTGATAAACAGCTGGCTATGATTGAATTCAAATACCCTGAGCTAGGCAATGCTCTGAAAAGCGCAATGAATATGTCAGTTGAGCGTCAAAAACTTGGCGAAAGCGCAAGAGGAAATGACGTAACTTTGGCTAAAGAACTAGCAGGTTCGGGTTCAGAGTTTTTAAATCTGTTGCCTAAAGGGTCATACAGAGGGCAAGATCAAACGGGAATGGGGGTTCAACCTGCTGCGCCTCAGCCTGAAGCGGCTCCTCCTGCTCAAACTCAACTTCAACCTACACCTGCGGCTCAACCGGCTCCCGCAGCAGCGCCTGCGCCCGTTCAAGCCGCCCCTGCCCCACAAGCGCCCGCCGCGATTTCTCAAAATACTGAAACTCCTGGAACAAACGGTTTGAATTTCAACTCTCCCGTTCAGGGAGCAAGAGTTTCAAGCGGTTTTGGAGATAGGCCCAACCCTTTTGATAAGACTCAAAGGGAAATGCACGGGGGTATTGATTTTGCTGCGCCTGAAGGCTCACCCGTGGCTGCAGTGAAGGGCGGAACCGTGAAAATGGCGGGCTCAAATGGCGGTTACGGTAATTACGTTGAAGTTGATCACGGTGACGGATCGTCTTCTTATTACGGCCATTTGAAAGAGCTAAACGTAAAACAGGGTGATAAAATACCTGACGGAGCGCCTATCGGCAGTGTGGGTATGACGGGTAAAACCACTGGTCCACACGTTGAGTTCGGTGTTAAAGTAGGTGGCGTAAATGTTGATCCAAATGATTATTTCAAGTCAAAACATATAGAAGCCTCTCGCCCGCAAGTTTACGTTCCCCCTCAAGGGGTTCAAGTGGCCTCAGCTGACAATGACCTTGCAGGTTTGCCGCTGGCCGAACGTAATAAAATCAAAGCCGAGCGTTTAGCCGAAGCAAACAAAGGCAATCAGGCGCTTTTATCTGAAATTAGGAACACAAACCCAGGAATGCTTCAAGGTTCGCTTGAAGACATGCAGAAGTTGAATTACTTTGCAACGCATGACGCTCACCTTTGGGGCTTGATGCAGAAGCAAGGTCTTTTTCAAGGTCTTTTGAATGCGGCTCAAGAAGGGGCTAGCCTTGATACGCCGGCGGCTCAAATGAAATTGAATCTTCCGGTTGAAAAGTTTCTCCAAACTACCAAATTCAAACCCGAAGATCAAGCAAAAATACGTGAAATTGGGCGCATATTTGGGCAAGAGTTTTTGAATAACGTCAAAACTAATAAAGGCTTATTGGGCGTTAACCCGACTGACAATGATGCAAGATTGCTAGCCGCACCTATGGCTACGATTGAAGACAGCGCCAAGTCAGTTCAACATTGGACGCGCCAACACGCTCTTGACATTTATCAGAAACTTGAGCTCTATAAAGCTCTTCAAGAGCATGAAGCTAGAGTAGGAAAAACCGCTGACCCAGGACTGTTCTTTAGACCTGAAAGCCGCTACCATAATATTGTGAAAGATTATTCAGATTCTAGAATGAAGTTGTTTAATCAATTCTATGGACATCAATAATGACCACAACCACAAACCCCAGCCCTCTTGATCAGGTAAACTCTCTGTTCGGTAATCCTGTACAAGCTCAACCTCAAGCTCAATCACAGGTTCAACCTCAAGTTCAACCTCAGGCTCAACCGCAGCCGCAAGCTCAAAATCAAAACACAATTTTACCGCCTACAAGTTTGGCGAGTCAAAATCCAATGTTCAATGAGCCTATTGGTCCTTCTCAAAGTTCTATTGATCAAGCCAATGACTATAAGAACTCGGGCGTTGATTTGAGCGGCGGGTCAGGAAACAAACCCACTCAAACTGAAGTGTCACCTGCAGATTCAGCGGTTGTAGGCGGGGCGGCAGGGGCTATTTTAGGCGGTAAACAGGCCATGGCCCCAGCGCCTAAAAACAACTCACTTTTGAATGCTCAGGCTACGGCTCAAGCCCAAGGCCAGTCGGCCAAAAAGATAAATGATTTCGCGCGAGTTCAAGAGATTGAACATGCTAAAGAGATTGAGAGAACCAAATTAAATTTAAATAATGCTCGCGTAGACCATGCGCAGGCCACGGCAAATCACATGCAAGCGCGAGAAGACGCGATAAAGCTCAATGCGATGCCTGAAGACCATGAGCTTGTCAATGCTAAAAATAAAATCGCCTCAGGTGACAAGTGGGCGTTTGGCAATCCTGAAACCGGTTCAACGGGCATCATTGGCGCTGAGCATGCGGGCGGAAAAAGCGTGGCCGAAGCCGCAAGCAACTATCGACTTCAAAATAGTTTGTCGCCCACTGAGGCTTCAAAATTTAAAGTGAGTCGTAGCGGGTTGATCATACCAAATGAACTGCCTTCTCAAACCCCTTTGACTCCGGCTCAACAGTTGGCCAAACAACGCGTTATTGACACGCACGCTGAAGTTTTTGGAGATAAAGGCACAGCCAATCAAGTTGCTGAGCATGAAGGGCGGTTAGCCTCACTTGAGAAAAAAGGCCCAATGAGTGCTCAGCTTGAAAATAAGATTATTGATAAAAACTTGAAAGCCCAAGAGTCAGCAACAAAAGCTCAATATCTTGAAGACGCTTTGAAAGAATCAAATGTGGCTAAGTTTGGCCGCATCGCCGGTAAATTCATTGGCCCAGCTATAGGCGGCGCTTCTGCAGGATATGAAGGCGCTGAAGCCTACAATGAGTTCAACAAGGGCAATTACCCTATGGCGGCGCTTCATGGTGCGTCAGCGTTGGGCGGGGCTTTAGCAACCATACCGTTCCCTTTGACAAAAGGCATCGGTACGGCGCTTATGGCTCCAGGAATAGCGTACGATGTATACAACGAACTCAAACCTGAATCTGAAGCCCCGCTTTCAAAGGCTAAATGATAAGGCTTTGAGTCGCGCGGGCAACGTGCCACGCTTCAATCCAAATATTGTACGGGTCTTTAAGAAGATCCGTATTTTTGGTATTTTCCAAGAGCTTAATCCAGTCTTCATACGCTTCGCGCATTTTCTCCTCTTCAGTCGTTGCGAATGATTTTTTACCGATGATCATAAAAGTCCTTTTATTTTGAGTTGATTAAGTACAGAGCCAATAAGGCCGCTTCAGCACGACCATCATCTTTTTTACGCAAAAATAATTCAGCCTTTTCAGGCCACATTCTCATTGCTAGTTCGCGGGAGGCGTCCTTACTGGTTGTGAGTTTCATTTTCTTTTTCCAAGTGGCGGGGGTGACAAACTCATAAGGTATGTCCATACCCGCCAGACAACCCTCAAGAATCCCAAGAGAGCGACCGAAATTGAACATGCTGGTAACGCCTTGTCCTGGCATGGCTCCGACCAGCTCTAGGATAGCCTCTATGCGTTCTTCTTTGAATATTCTAAGCTCAGCACAGATGGCTTGGGGGTTGACTTTTTTCTTAGTAGTTTTTCCTACCTTTGTTTCAAGCACGGGCATATCAAAAATTTGAACGATGCTTGAATCTCGATCTAGCACAGCAATAGCGCCGCTGGCTCCAGGATCAACGCCTATAAAGTAATGTTGCATATTCCACCTTTAATTTCATAACTGTCACAGGCTTTCAATTGATCATTCAACGAAAGTTCTTTTTCATGATAAGCGCAGTTCCACTTACCGTTTTCAACGGGGTGAGAAAACTCGCATGAACGGCAAGTTTTGATAGGCGCTTTTTTGTCGTAGCAAACTTGTTTATAGTCACACCAACGACACGGAAAGTTCTCAATATTTTCGCCCGCCCCTGCAGGTCTCAAATCAGCTTCAAGCAGGATTTTTATTCTAAGCAGTATTTCGCTTTGAACCGTCAAATCAGGTTTGATTCTCCGCACGTAGTAGCGTTCGTCATCTTTATTCAATGCGACGTAAAACGCGCGATCAATGCCTGAAAATAGCATGCCCGCTTGCATCTGAAAATAGTGAGAGGGCTTTGAAACTTCAACCCCATTCTTTTCAAGATCAGCGAAAGACTTCGTATTGTGCGTTTTGACTTCAAGAATATGAGCCTTGTCCTCAGCGCCTTCAACACCTTTTATCACACCGTCAACTTTTACTACGAAATGACCGGTTTTGTCAGTCCAAGCAAATTGCTCACCTTTTGAATCAACCGCCCAAACGCTACAACCCGCTTGAATCAAGTCATTTATAACCCTTTGCTCTTGAAGATGACCGGTTTGAAAAAGCCGATGCATTCTGCCGTCAAACTCAGATTTATCATACCCTCGCCACCCGAGCCATATTTTGCGTAAACAGTTGTCACCTATGCTTGACGCACCTAGTCTTGAAAGTCTGAGCTGTGATGAATGAGTAATTTTTATACCCTCATAAATTTTATCTATCAGCGCCATTTCGGGGGCGGGTATAGGTATCGGAACGGGTTTTTTGCTAGCCATATATTACCTTTATTAAAATGGGGCCGAAGCCCCTCTGACTCAATCCCAAGGATTCTTTTTCTTGCCTGAATCTTTGGCGGGTTTTTTGATTTCCAACGCCTCAAGGTCGTCGGCCATATCATCAAAGCCTGACTTACCACCCTTTGAAGGAGCGGGGATAGAGTCTTTGAGTATATAACCTACGATGCGGTTCTTGTCTGCGTAGCCATCACGTCCCTTTTCGATATCAACGGCGGCGGTGAAAGGCTTCTCAATCAAATCGTCAAACGAAGTGGCGTTAGGTTTGCCCACCGCCTTAGCCCATGCGGACACTTGTTCACGACCAATTTTTTGAGCTACTTCACTGCTGTTGTGAATGTTGTAATTATTCCAAATTTTACGACCCGCGTATTTCCCGCTGACGACTTCAAAAGTAGCTGCGATCATAGTGCCGCCGCTTTTGGTTGTCTTTTCTTCAGCTTCAGTACAAGTCAACATGTAATCGCCTTTGGGCAAAGGGTCATAGTTGCGTTGTTCGGCGGTGTAGTCGTTTAAATCAAAACCAAATTTACTCATTTTCAAATCTCCTTATTGAATGACGGGAATATGTTTAGAAATCTCTTCATAAGTCATCTCAAATGACTCGGGGCAAGCGTAACGATTTTTCGCGATATATGCGGGGTTTTCAACCACATGTAGAAGTCGCTCACCCGTGGTCACGCCGCGCGTTACCGTATTGTTGAAGCCTACGTCAGCTTTCTTGATGATGACTTTGAAGCCAGCATAAGCAATGACGTCGCACCACTCTTGAAGCAAAGCGTTGCATCGGTTGGGCAGCTTAGGTGAAAAGCGGTCATAAGGTTCAGTCAAAGGGTTTTCATAACGAACCACATTTGAATGCGCCAAGAGAACAATATTCATCATACGCTTGCGGCGTAATGAATCAAGCCCTTGCAGAATCTCACGGAAAGACTCAGCTACGTAAACTTGATTCTTACCGTAACCCAAGTCTTTAGCGTCATAAGAGTTTTCAATATCTTTCGAAATCAAAGGCTCAACTAGCCAATCTACCGAGTCAACTACCAGCGTTTTAAAATCGTGCTCTTCTTTGAGCAATGTCTTGATGTTCTCAACAACGTCATTGATTTCAACGGCTTTCGGAAAAGACGTCACATCAAGTGAATCTAAGCCATTTTCAGTATTAATGAAAATAGGCGAAGGAAATTGAGAGGCAATGGTCGATTTACCTATGCCGTGATTTCCGTATATACAAATACGGGGCGGGAGCTCTTGCTTGCCTTTTACAAGCGTATTCAAAAAACTCATGTTATTTCCTTTATTAAAATTGAACGGCTACTTCAAAGTAGCGGAAAGCCCTACTATCAAACTGAAGAACTTTCAATAAGATACCAGGATTATTTTGAGCAATTACGCCCATGCAAACTGCCGATAGCAGCGGGTTACCAATAAGACATAGATAATCTCCTTCGTTAAAGTCTTTCAACACCTCTCTTGCGTGCTCAACCAAGTCAACGCTGTTAACATCAACGTCAGTAAACACATGTTCTAATACCCCGAAACGCGCTGCATCTTTGATAGTCTTGTTTAAAGAATTATCAACAATCCAACACACGGGAGCTTCAGTTTCCATACTCTCTCCTTTTCACAAAAAACTTGCTGCGCCAATATCGGCTACGGTTTTCTTGGCCGCCGCCAAGTACCATAAGTAATCTAAGTCCGGCGGTATGCCGTCAGGCATTTTCATACAAGCGCGGGCACCATCGGTTTTGGCCACTTTGTTGCCGTTGCTCGCATACGTTATAGGCGGGAGTTGATTAATGGTTTGATACCACCTTACAACTCTGCCTAAATATTTATCACCTTGAACCCCGCCGCCGGTTACGTTACGCACACTGATAAAGTCGGTAATGTTGCGACTACTGAATGTTTCAGTGAAAGGTGTACCGTTGGCTAACCATTCGGCCACGGCTTTCGAAACGATGGGGGCGGTAGGGTTCTTGCTCAGAGTAGGAGCGGCATAAATACCCTTAATTTTAACCTTACGGTCTTTCTTAACCGCATAGTAATTATTGACATCTTTCAGCGCCACTGCGCGGTATGGCGTAGCCTCAAATATAAAACCGGTCAGCTGAGAAAACTTTGAAATGATTTCAGTAACTTTCTCTTCGTTGCACTTTTTGTAATACAACATGATACCGTCAGTATTAGCTGAAATAACTCTGATGCCGGCGTTTTCGAGTTTTTCAATCAATGCTAAAAGCGTTAATTGTCCGGTCAAAGTAATATTAATCATAACGTCAGGTGAATAAAGCGGTGAAAACTTGTTCGCCGTTTTTCCGAACGTACCGTTCAACGCGATGCGCAATGAATCAGCGATGACCATGTTGCCGGCTTTCTTACCGGCAAGGCGGCGCTCAAATAGAGTGCGGTATTCATTCAAAAACTTTTCACCGGTATTCATCGGTATTAAATTGCAATTCAACATGATTGCAGGGTAATAAGACGCGACATCAAAATCAACTACGCAATTTTCATCATCTGAGACGTAACACACTTTACGGTCATGCTGAGAGTGCAACCCGCCTACGCCCATTTGATAAATGCCGTCACCTATCTTCACTAAATCTTCCTTCAAGAAGGCGGGGAGTTCAACGTGGCCGCTGGTAGGGCGGACTTCGTAAACGTGCTCAGTCATCATATCTCTCAGTTGATTCAGGTCACTTCTTTGAAATTGAACAAACTTGGGCGCTGAGTAGCGAATGGTCTTCGGCACGTTGATTGAGCTCTTTTTCAAACCCAACCTCTTTATGAACATGTTCTCAGCCACTTGTGAGTCTGATTTACTGCGCGCGTCAAAACCGTATTCCTTACTAATTTCAACGCGCAATTGGAGTTGACCTTGTAGCCGGTTGTAGAGCTCTTCGGTAGTGTCAAGATCGTTCTCACAATATTTAGCTACAAGGTCAAAATCGTCATCTGCTATTTCAGCAGTATGATTGAAAGGCAAGTCTTGAATCAAAGGCATGTTCATTCGCGCCCCGTAAGTTTTTAAACTCACAAAGCTGGGGGCGACTTCAATTAAATCAATGTGGTCGATCAACGGTATTTTGAATCCGTGCTCTTTCTCGGCCGCCCAAGGCATCAAGTTTTGTTCAATAATATCGTTGGCCAATTTTTTAGTCTCTTTGATTGAATGTCCCGCCATGAAGTACGCTATAACGGGCATGTCGAACCTGATACCGTTGAAACTAATAAAAGTATGACCTGTTTTGAATAGATCTTTCAACATCTGACGAGAGTCTTTTTCGTGACCCCAGATATAGAAATACTTTTGCGTTTCAACCATCTTGCCAGCGAACAGGAAAAGGTTGCTGAAAATTTCGGTATCAAATACTATAGTGCTCATCTGTCTTGATTCACGTAACCTGAAGTGGGCTCACCCACATCGACTTCTTTTTGTTGAAGCTCGATGTATTTCTGTAAAAAATGTTCGGCTTTTTTCAAATCAGTTATGCCGTTTTTCTTTTTCCAGCGGGTTACATATTTGGTGATTTGAGCTTGAAAATAATCAAGATCATTTGCCGCCACATAGTCCCAGTGCTGAATCGCGGATTTATAATGTGTTCCACCCACTTGTTTGTCATTTGCTTGCATTTGCTCTTTCCCTTCTAATAATGTATTCAATGGTTGCGCGTCTCCAGTCGGATGACTTGATTGAACGCGCTTCAGCGATACCGCTGGAAGACTTTTCACGACGCGCCAAAGCAACCCGAGCCATTGGTCTCGCAGTGTGTAAAAAGAACTCATGTGAGTAATTGGTTTCTTCAAAAGGATTATTACAGAAACGGCGGCACTCAACTAGGAATGATCTCCACTCGCCTTCAAAAAGACGACGTGGCCTGACCTTGTTTGATGAGTAATAATCAAATAGCCCGTCATCAGGTGGGCACTCAAAATCAGGCATGGCGTTGTAAAGGTCCGTATAGAGGTGCAGATTATTCGAGATTGAATGATACAAGCCAACTTTCAAATTCAAAGCTATGGCGATAAACTCTTGAATAATTGAGAAATGAACTGGGTTCGCCCCGCAGTATCCCCACCAAAAATCATTTGAACGGTTTACAACTAACATGTCGAGCTCACCCGAACGAATGCTAAACATCAACTGCGTATTGCAGGCGCGGTCTTTCGTACTCTTATTCAAATCAGCGGGGTCCCAAAGCTGAATCACCGCCTGTCTAGACTTCGGGTCAGCTTTCAAATGATGAATGATATGCTCAAGCTGGTCAATGCCGAACTGCGACCTCATACGATAACCGTAAGGGGCGTTGAAAATCACGCCGTCATCGCTGTATTGATCAATCTTTGAATTAAAGTTTTTCAAAAACCCAACATCATTGCGACCTGCCAACATCCAGATTGACTCCATCAAATGGAAAATAGGATTGCAGTCTCGGCGACCATAGAAAAGAACCCGTTCAGTAGGTTCAAGAATCGTGGTCATCACGGGTTCAGGTATATACAAAGCTGGCCCATTACGGGTTTCAGTCTCAACACCCGAGGTCCGCATACGCCAGAGCCCTTCAGTGAAAAGTTGGTTTACATTGATTGCCGTTATTTCCATCAAAATCTCCATTCAGGTTTGTAAAGTTGTCGGGGTGTGCCTTCTTTGGTCAAAACACGCATGTACTTGTCAAACTCGCACATAATATTTTGAACGTCATGCAGATTCAAGTCAAGAAAACGACCGCTATCATATTTGATTAGCAGGTAAAGTATTTGAGTCAGCTCTTCTAAAAATGACTCTTCCTTCATTGACTGTTTAAGGGGGCGGTTGAAAAGCCTATTCAAGCCGCGTTGACTTCCAGGACCCATAGGTGCCCAAGTGTAAAGGTCTTTCGCAGTCTCGAGCTGGTTGTCAAGATATGTTAAATCAGCAGCCACTTGACCGGCTATGAAAGTTTTAATGCCGAACGATTTGGCCATCAACTTAGTGAACTTTTCAATACTGTTTTCTTTCAATACTTCACGATACTTTTCAGCCTCAGAAACCAGAGGTAGAATAATATGGACGCACATATTGTGAGCCTTCGTATTGCCTACAATATTTGTAGGGTAAACTATATATGCTGAACTGTAGAGCTTCATACCGAATTTCAAACGCTCATCCATGAAGTCAATGAACCGCACGGGATCAAAATCTTTGGCTAAATGGGGTATTAGCTTATTGTCTTTTAAATACTTCAACGTGGGGGGCCAGTTGATCAACCGCGCGATTGTTGCCTGAAACCATGCGTCAACGCTGTATTCAGTGTAGTAATTTTCAACTAACCACTTCGTAACGCGATCATATTTGCGGTGCGTGTTGCAAAACCGGTATTGACTCAGAATAGGGTCTTCGGTCAAGACGCTTTCGCCGCGCTCTTTGCGTACGCGTATGCTATCCCGCTCAATAGCGAATTTAATCAGTAATTCGAAGTTGTCCATTTTCAGCCCTAATGAATATATTTAGTGTTTCTTGAAAAGCGTTGGTGTGATCAACGGTAATGACCTTCACCCCGCCCATTTCATGCAAATTGGTGCAAGCGGCTAACGTGGATTTGAACGCGCTGATTGTATTCTCAGGATTGAACGGTCTATCATCTCCCCTGTCAAGACGACGGCGTTCAACGCGGCGCAAACACTCTTCAAGAGGAGTATCGATGTACGCAGCCACATACGCCTGAGTAGGCCGGAGCATGGTAGTTGTGATTGCTTTCGGCCCAACCTTACTAAGCAATAGACCTTCCAACAAAACGTGACCACGCGAAAATGCAGATAATGCCCTCTCAGCGATCTCTTCTTGAGTGTTAATTCCATCCGTGCCCCCACATGTGTTTTCATAAGAACCGATGACGTACAGCGGCGCTTTCAAGCCTTGCCCGCTCAGGTCAACCTCATACCCCCAGTGCTTGCGCATGCCCTCTACGGTCAATGTTTTGCACGGGAAATCAGTTAAAAATTTACGAGCCACAGTGGTTTTGCCGCTACCGCTGGTTCCGCGTAAAGATAAGATGATTTTCATAGGAAATACTCTGAACGATAAGGTATGCCCAAATCAATAAACTCATCGCATTTTTCAGCGCGAGTCTTTCCCGTTTTATCATACTCTTGCAAGAGCCATACTGGCAAGCGTTCAGTACGTATCTCTTTGAAAATTTTGGTCAGGCTTTTCTTATCCCGCTTGTCATACCATTGAATCCGCTCCCAAGCCATATCAGCGTAAACTCCTGGATAACGACGGCGGAAGAATCCGTTCTTGAATTGACACAAACATGACTCAAATGTAAATTTGCCTACATGCTCTAGATCAGAGTTTGATCTGTAAAACGTACCCAAGAAAAGTTCAGCTTGACTTTCTAAACTAGCGCCAAGCCCTTTCAAATCAGCATATTTACCAGTGTGACTGTTCTCTTTACGCTTATCAAACACCATATGATCTTGACCAGTCAAAAAGAACATTCCATTACGATGCGAGCGTGAGCCGTCAAGGTCATCAAACATCAAGTTGTTGCAGTCAGCGCCAAAACCGTACAAGTATACATATTCAAGATATGAAAAGGTTGAAAGCCGTCCGAAGCTAGTTATACTATTCGCTAACTCCCAGTATTCCGGATATGTTTTACCCGACCAGAGTTTGACTTGTGACCCTGCGTCTTTCACTAGCAATGAATACGAGTACAAGCCGCGTATGGTGTCTTTCTTTTGTTTGTTGCGGTCAGTATCAAAACTCAACTCTGCCCAACGTATGTCGAAAAGCGTTTGAGCCTTTTTCCATTCTTCATCTTTGGTTGGAATTTCAGGTATGAACTGCATAATCGCGTAACTGGTAATTGGGTTTTGAGTGTGCCCGTTTATCGCCGCAAACCACAGCGCTTGCTCATCATCCCAGTTCAAGCGTTTTTTCATTTCAGGCATGTAAAGATAAACCAGTCCTGGATGAACCTTGAATTGAAGATTCATTCTATAAAGCGCTGCAAAATATTTCAAACGATTATCAATTTGACGATAGTCAACCTTCAATGTAGTTCTCCTTGAAAAGTTTTTTATAATCACCCGACCACTTTTTGATACCGAAATGATGCGCGGTGTAAGTCATATCAACCCAGATATCAAAACCCAACTCTCTCAGTTTATCACAAAATACCATGTCTTCAGTATTCCAGCCGCCCCCTACAATTTGACATTCAAATACTCTTCTACGGGTCATAACGCCGTCGCCGTACTCAGGTGAGCTCCAAAATATCGCCGCCATTGCTTTACGGCTCAAACGGAGTAAGCCCGTACCGATACGCTCAACCTTGATCAAACCCGTTTTAGGATCATACTGATGGAGCTTAGGGTCTTCAGGTCTTAAGTTGTAACGCTCTTCTTCAGTTTTCATTCTCACGGGCACGCCCACTACGTCAACTGGTGCAGAGAGCAATTTGAAAAACGCCATAGGGTCAAATGACTGGTCAGCGTCAATCATAACGATATCATCGTAACCAGCTACAAACGCATCTGTGAAAAGATTGTTGCGCGCTTTCTCTATAATCGATTCATACATCCAGCAGTGCAATACGATATCAAGGTTAGCGCCCAGATTGAAATTTAATTCGAAGATTTGAATCATTGTCAATGTGAAGTCAACTACGGTTTTTCCGTCGTATGCGGGGGTTAGTATTGCTACTTTACGTTTAGCCATTAAATGAGTTCCTTTTGATGAATAATGTCATAACTGTTGAAAGTGCTTCCCCAAAACTGTTTACAAAAAACCTGACCCCCATTTGAGTACTCAGGCGCATCGAAATGATTTGGGCAAACGAAGTGAGAAGGGTAAATGGTGATAGGGTGCTGGGTTTTATTCCACACTTCTGTGATGGCCTTGGGTCCCACCGTTTGCCAAGCCGCCCCGTCAATCACGGTTTCTTTTTGTTGAATGAAATCAACCGCAGCCTTGAAAAAAGTTGAACCTTTGACCGAACCCATTAAATTGCAGCCGAGCAATCCAGGACGGACAATTTCATTTTCCCAGCAGATGATTTCGTTAGGCTCGAGCATCCAATCTTCAAGACCACGCACGCAAAATGAATCAGCATCAATGGTCAAACCGCCCACAGTGTTCAAAATTTCATAGCGCATCATATCAGCTACACCGTTCAACTCTTTGCCGAACATTTCACGCATGTGGTGCGCATTGATCCACTTTTTAGACGCAAACGCTTGATTGCCCCAGACATGAACGTAGAAGCTCGGGTTCTTTTCAACCCATGTTTGAATGCAATTGTCAGGCCGCTTTGACTCATCGCCTATCCAAATGACGTGAATGATTTTAGGTATCATAGACTGCGCACTAAAAATTCAGCGAACATATAGCCCAATGTCAATGAAAATGCGATCAACATTAGAATGATCATAATGATTGCAACAAATGACAGCGCGGAAAATTCAAACTCTTTCATCTTTGCGCTCCTGTAAAAGTTGTGCGTGATTGACGCACAAATCGTACACACGAGTTTCTTCAGCCATTTCTCTACTTATGAGCAAATGCTCAGTTTCATGCAAGTATTGGGCTACGGCTTCTAATCTTGACTTGTCACGCCAACCATTCAAAGCGCCTAGCAACATTTTACGGAACACTTGGCGGCTAACTAGCTCGCTAGGTTCAAATCGGTTGATTAAGTTTTGAAGCGGATCGGTAACGCCGTTGAGTTCACCCGTGTTTTGCGGCATGACGTCAGTGGGGTCTTTCAACTCTTCACTCTTGCGCCCGTAAATCATATCGGTAAGCGGCGCGTCCATGCCCTCCATGATTTTCTTGAGCCGCGCAACTTCAGCTTCAAGAGACTCTAGTTTTTCAATACTCATTTAAATACTCCTTTACAAATGATGAATAATGCTAATGCGCAAGCGGCCATGACCCATGAACAAATTTTTTCATAACGGGTGTAACATTTAAAGCCTTTTGCGAGTAATGCTTGCTGAATCTTGTCCATGTCGTAAAACTCATTGGGGTGTTTGACTTTTTTCATTTACCGTCCTCTCCTATGACTCTGATCCCGAAAATTAAAAAGAAAGCGAACCACGGATGGTCATTCATCACAAAGTAAATGATTGTAGCGATCAATGCGAGATTGATTATCATTTGAAACCAGTAGGGATTCATTGATTACCCTCCGTTGTAATGTCTTCTGTTCTGTGGCGTGTGCACGCCTTACCGCAATACTCATCCCAGTTCTTTTGAGTTGTCACCTTCTCACCGCACCGAGTCACGTAGTGGTAATCACCATCGTAAAACCTGTAGACCTTGCACCCATCCACTTCTTGAATGACTTGCATGGCGTGGCTTCTTTCACGCTCATCTTTGCTCGGGCCAAAACCTAACCATAACCCATATGCCATAGCCCATGCTAGAAAGCACGGGACGACGACAACAAGTATTGAGTAAATTATTTCTGGGAATGTTAGTCTCATGTGTTGCGCTCCAAATACCATTTCCATTTGCGTTTCTTGGCAATCAAAAGAAAAGATTCCCTAATGTATTCAACAGCAGGAATATCCATTACTTTTATTACATCAACCTCTAATGGC
>Ga0164296_1001820_pt1 | contig 21959 bp, 15 predicted proteins | sample GEODES057metaG_FD_113533 | JGI IMG/M metagenome (GOLD analysis project Ga0164296, IMG submission 113533) | Dystrophic lake water microbial communities from Trout Bog Lake, Wisconsin, USA - GEODES057 metaG | ecosystem: Environmental > Aquatic > Freshwater > Lake | place: USA: Trout Bog Lake...
CTGCAAAAGCGTCTGCTGCTTACGACGCTGACGCCTTCCGTCGTGTGCCCTCTCCGTGCGACCCGCAGACCACAGGCACGCGATGCTTCGACACAGACACGGCTGGCAGCTCGTACGCCACGGGTGAGCTCTGCCGGGTGCTGTTTGCTTCTTTTCCCTCGTGCTGAGCTTCTCTGCCTTCCCTCTCGCAGGCTTCGTGGTTGACAAAGCGCGGGGCTTGATCTTGACCAACCGCCACGTCGTCAAGCCTGGACCTGTTGTCGCTGAGGCCGTGTTCGTGAACAGAGAGGAGGTGGCCGTAAAACGTCTGTATTATGACCCGGTACATGACTTTGGATTCTTGCGCTACGCGCCGGCAGCGCTCCAGTTCATGGTCCCTGAGGAACTGCCGTTGTTCCCAGCCGGCGCCGTGGTTGGCACAGAAATCCGTGTGATCGGCAACGATTCAGGAGAAAAGCTGAGCATCCTTAGCGGGACGATTGCACGCACGGATCGCGACGCACCGACCTACGGCGCGCACACCTACAACGATTTCAACATATGGTACGTGCAAGCCGCGTCTGGCACGAAAGGTGGAAGCTCCGGATCGCCTGTGCTGGACATCCATGGCCAATGCATCGCTCTGAACGCCGGCAGCAAGAGCAAGAGCGCTGCGGCTTACTACTTGCCTCTCCATCGCGTAGCACGCGCGCTGGAGCTCATCCAGAAGCAGATGCCACTGCCCGCAGCTGGTGCTTCAGTGCTCCGGCCGCTGACCAGAGCGCCCGCCATTCCGCGGGGGTGTCTTCTCGCCACATTCCAGTTCAAAGGATTCGACGATGTCCGCCGTCTGGGCCTCAGCCGCGCGACGGAGGCGGCTGTGCGTGCAATCGGTGAGACGACGGGCATGTTGACGGTGGAGTCCGTCCTACCTGGCGGCCCTGCGCATGACAAGCTGCTTCCAGGCGACGTGCTGGTGATGGTGGACCACGTATTTGTACGTCAATTCACAACGCTTGAGGGGCTGCTGGATATAGCTGTCGGGCGCCCTGTGACTGTGAGTATTGAGCGCGGCGGCATCACCCATGAATATCGGCTGCAAGTGGCAGACCTTCACAGTGTGACGCCAAACCGGTATTTGGACTGCTGGGGCGGCGTGCTACACGCGCTGTCGTACCAAGTAGCGCGCAACGCCAACTGTGCGTTGGGGGGCCCACCAGGCGGATGTTATGTGGCTGAACCTGGCTACGTGCTGTCCACAGCCGCAGGTTTGCCCCGTGGATGCGTACTGACGAAGATCAATAGCCGTGTCATTCGCACGGTTGACGATGCCGCCGCTGCATTGGCGGAGCTGAAGCCTGAGCAGAAGGTGCCTGTCGAGTGGGTACTCTTCAACGATCGCCAGCGCCCGAAGCAGGGGCTGGTGTCATGCCACAGCCGCTGGTACGGTCCGCTCACATGGATGACACGGGAGGATGTCACGGGGCAGTGGACGCCTAGCGCGGTGCTTCCATCTGTGCCGTCTCCAGTACCAGACGCGTCGGTGCTCAAGCGGCTTGGCGATGGTGCGGGTGATGCCCCCGCCGCCAAGCGCGCGCGTCTTCAGGGGCAACAGCCATCGACTGGTGGCTTGACTGGCACGCTCTCGCGGTTATTCTACGGCCTAATGCCAGCGCCGTCAGCAGGTAGCAGTGCAAGCGCCGCCATCACTAGCGAAGCTGTCGCTGCCATTTTGCGCACATCGCTCGTCCTTCTCACGGTAGACATCCCGCCCGTCGCGCTCTTGGATGGCGTTCACGGCCGCAGCTTCCGCGGCCTGGGCGTCATTGTGCGTCACAGCAACACGGATGTGCAGCCTATCGGGCTTATCGTGACTGATCGCAACACGGTGCCTGTGGACGCGTGCGACATCACTGCAAGCTTCGCAGCCCATCCAGGTGAAGTGCGCTGCCGAGTGGAGTTCTTACATCCGACGCATAACATCGCCATCGTGTCGTACGATGCCAGAGACCTGCCTCCAGCGGCGGCTGCAGCTGCCACAGCTGCGCCGGTAGTGTGTGAGCCTCCGCTGGGTCGCGGCGAAGCTGTCCATTTGGTGGGCATAAGCGCGGCGTTGCGGCCGTTGGGGCGACGCAGCCATGTCACAGACGCGTGGCACGCGTTGTCCATTCCTATCGCTGATGCGCCGCGATTCCGGGTGACCAACACAGAGGTCATAGAGCTCGACGATGATTTCGGAGTGCAGTTTGCGGGTGTACTCGCAGATGTGGGCTCCAATGGAGGTGTTCGTGTGCGCGCGATGTGGGCGTCATTTAGCAAGCAGGTTGCAAAAGACGACGACCGCAACTTTGTGCGGGGCATCCACGCACGCTCCTGGATGCCACACGTGGATGCAGCAATTGTGCGGGCGCAAGAAGCTGAGCGCTCCGCTGGACTCCCTCAGCTCGGGCAGCGCTTGCCAATCATCATGGCACCACCAGACCCGGTGTGGCTGTTGGACGCGGAGTTGTCGCCGGTGCACCTGTCCAAAGCTGCTGGCCACGGACTCAGTGCTGCATGGGTCGAGAAACTTACTGCTGCGTCTGACCGATGCCAAGCCATGCGCGTGGTGGGCCTGCCTGCGTGCAGTCTAGCTCGCGATGTCCTGAAAGAGTCCGACTTCGTTCTGGATGTGGATGGCCGTCATATAACCTGTTGCGAAGATGTGGATGGTGCACTTGCGGCTCATATGCGCACATCCCCTCACGATGCGGAGTCGCACAATGCAGTGCAAGTCACACTGTGGCGCGATGGTGCAGAGCACACGCTCTCTGTGCCTCTGACTCGCGAAAGTGGACTCGGCACGAATCGCGTGGTTCTGTGGGCTGGCGCGCAAGTGCAAGCGGTGCATCGCTCCGTCCTCGAGCTCGGCTGGGCCCCGCCTGAAACACTGAAGCAGCCTGATGGTGGCGGCGTGTACATCAGTCGCTGGCACCACGGCAGTCCGGCGCACCGCTACGGCCTGTATGCGCTTGTGTGGATTCAGAGTGTCAACGGAGTGCCGACGCCCAATCTGGACGCCTTTCTCCGCGTCGTGCAGGCCCTGCCGGATGGCGCAGATGCGCGTCTTATGACTGTCAGCTTGCACCAGACGCAGAAAGCGCTGACCATGAAGATGGACAACGTGTACTGGCCAACGGTGGAGATGCGGCGAGGTGACGACGGAGAATGGCACCGCACGCAGCTGGGCCCAAGTGCATAGATCTAGATGCATCTCAACAGACAAGCAAACTCTAAAAGCTGGATTCTGACGCAACATCAGCGCAATTGCCATTTTCTTTTCCCTTCGGACGAGCGATGATGGCTCACCGGCACTGCGTTCCCGGTCTGCGCACTGTCCGCAGCGGTGAACCACACTGAGCACGCGTGGCGACAGTCTGAGTCACCCGCTCCGATGTTGGGCTGTCCAACTCCCGTTCGTCGGCCGACGCTGACAAGGCCCAGACGACAGGCCGCCATAGCGCCGTGCTGTACCGTCTCCGGCTGGCGTGTCGAGCGTCGACGAATCCTTGGCCTGAATCTACCACCAGCGCGCTTCGCTCTTGCGCCGACAGACGGTTGCGCGCCTGGCAGTTGTATCGCCTGGGCGTTGTTCTTCAGCACCTGCCCACCCGCCGACCGTGTCGAGGCAGCACTCGGGGCGCTGCTGTCCGCTTATCCGTTCCTTGCGGCGCGCCCTTGTCAAGGGAACCGCTACGAGGTTGAACTCACGCCTGGCGCCTGTGGGCTCGCCTTTGAGCACTCCGCTTGGGAAGGAGTCACACTTGACGAAGTGCTGGAGCACCGTCTCGGGTTTAGCGACGCACATCTTGCGTTCGATAAGCCTCCTCGTGAACAGCTGCCATTCCTGTGCCTGCCAGACCACGCAGCGATGGAGGCTCGAAAAGAGGGTCTGGTTGGTGCCCGGTTGACTCGCTTGGATGACGGCGCCGGTGTGTTAGCTGTGACCTTCAGTCATTCACTCACTGATGGGCAGCGCTGCGTTACGCTTCTATCTGCATTGGCAGCTGCATGTCGTGGCGAAGAATTGCAACACGGGATGACACATGATCGCAGTGTGCTGTGGCCGCAAGCCCTTGCTGCCCATCCCGCTGTGGCAAGCATCCTCGGCCACAAAGCCTCGCAGGATGCGCCACCGCCAGCAGATGCCGAACCCGAAGATGATGTGCAGTGCGTACCACCGGATCCGCCGCCACCACCGGGAAGCTGGTCTCTTCTGCCTCTCCATGTGCCCAGCGCAAGCCTGTCTCAGCTGGCGGCATCACTTGCGCCACTAGCGCCAGAGCTGCGTCTATCCTCCCACGATGTGCTGGCAGGCCTAGTGTGGTCGCTACGCTGCGCACTGGCTGGTGTATCGAGGCCGGGGGAACATTGTTCAGGGCGCTTCATCGTTGCTCTTGACCTCTCTGCCAATGGCCTGCCACAAGGCGTGCTCCCTCAAGACTTCACCGGCAACTGTGCTGCTGCCCTTAGTGTTTGCGCAAAAACGATTCCATCACAGAACGCAGCGGATAAGCACCTTCAAGCAGTGGCACAAGCTGCGGGTGCGGTGCGCACTGCGGTTGCTGCCTACAGAGCAGACCCGCTGAACGCGATCAATCATTTACTTTCATGTGGTGGTGGACGCTCTGGACCAGCAGCCTCCGGCGGTCGATGGCAGCAAGCGACAAGCACCATTCCCCTGGTTGGCTACGCCACAAGTTGCCTTCGTGTGCCTACAGACGCTTTGGATTGCGGCACTGGCCCACCCGTGGCCCTGCACTATAGCACCTTGCCATTACGTAGCTCCTCCGGACTGCTGTTCGCATCGCTGGCCCCTGCGCCGCGCGGTGATGGCGCGCTCGTTCTCTTAGCTGCTTCAGACACACACGCCCGCGTGCTGACCGCAAGCACAGGGGAGGCGGCAGAGCTCCTCCGCGCAACAGTGCCGGCTGCGCGATGGCTCCGGTGACGATGCGCTCGCGAGCCGATGGAACAAGAGAATTCCAGAAGGGTCCATTCCAGAACTCGTTGAGAATCTCATGTATGATGCGCTCATATTGTCGGCACCGGGTCTGTCGAGACATCGACTGCAACTTCCCGTGGAGCACGTTCCTGCGGCTCCTCCCTTCCCTCCTCCATCTTCTGCTTCTCCTGGTCCCTTCCTGCGCTATCCTCCTCCTCTCTCGCCTCCGCAAGCACTCCCAGCTCCGTTCCGCTGGTTGGCATCACCTCACTCTGGCGTCGGATGAGGGCGATGGCGGCACGCAGCGTGCCTGCTTCTACGCCAAAGGAAGACGACCCCAACCCAAAGAAGCTGCTGAGGAACGAGCCGCTCTGTGAGGCTGTGCCCGACAGCGCAGCGAGCTCCGCTCGTGCGGACGCGATAAGGCCCTCTACGCGCTTGAGCCTTGAGCACAGCGGTGGATCTATCTGCCTCGGCATGGACCGGTGGCGGCCAAGATGCATCAATCCGATGAGGACAAGCTTGCTGAACGCTGTGAATTTGCCGCACAGACTGAATGTGTACGGCTCCCCGGGCCAGCCCAGGGACATGCCGTTGCAGCCGTATGCAGACAGAATCTCGAAGATGAAACCAAACAGTGATGCTGGAGGGGCTCCGCCCTGCGTTGTGGGAACCAGAAGACGCCCTTCTGCAGCCGCGATGACAACAAATGCGAGCCAGATCCAGACGGCGTGGCGCGCGAGGTACATCTTGGCGAACTGGCGCATGACGGGGAAATCCAGCTGCTGGCGCAAACTGGTGGGCTGCCGCTCCAGTCTGGCGGCACCAGGTGGACGCAACGCATGTGGGTCTGGAGCTAGAAACTGCGTGATCGTGCCTGTGCGCGCATGCGACCAGACTGCGACTAAAGGGAAGGGCGACCACCACATTGCGAAGGCAAAGACTGTCAAGCAGACGGGCGCCAACGCGTTGAGGTCCAAAGTTGTGAAACCCGCGCTGCGGGTGTTGACAACCGTGAAGAAGGCGGCATACCCGGCGTGATTCACGGGCGAACCTGGAGGCCGCAACGCGGACGTGGTGGGCGAGGAGCCCATCACGATGGCCAGCTGAATCAGGTTGGTCGCCAATACCGCGACGACCAGGGCCCATGTCTCACGCGCTGGAAACAAGAGATGGTACACACGCTGTGGGTCGTGCAGCGCGTACCGACATCCGCGGCGCCAGGCAGGGCGGACGAGCCAAGGAGCTCGGGCGCCTAAAGCAGCGCCACATCGAAGCATGAATCGCAGTGCTGGCGGCCACGCTGTGCCGCCAGCTAGGATCGCGGCACAAAGTGTGAGCAGCGCAGGTGCATTGTCTCCGAATTCGAGTGCGCTGTTGGATAGAATGGAGAGGCCGATGTTGTTGAAGGCGGATGTGGACATGTATGTGCATAGCCACCCGAGGTTGATGTTGCGACTGCTCAGCTGCGCCCACAGCAAGGGGTCACGTCCAGCGGCATGGGCGATTTTAAGGGAGGAGTACAGCGCACATGGCGTGATGATCTGCCAGAACAAGGTGTACGCCGCGGTAATCGCCGCAACGACCGTGATCGCCTCATCCTGCGCCGTGAGCTCCGCCAGCAGAGTGTCCTCACTGTCGATGGCCTCCAACACTGCGCGCACATTCGCAACAGAGCCGATGCCTGTCAGAGGGCGCTCAGGCCTCGGCTCTCCTCCGACCCGCGGCAAACGTGTTTTGCTCGCGAGCCGCAGATCTTTTGACAGCTTCGCGCAGCGGCGCAGCGATTTGGCGAGGCTTGAGCGGAAAGTGAAGATGCGGTATCCCATCGCGCACAACCCTGTCACCGTCACGCCTCCGAACGTCATGAGAAACCAGCACAACACTTCTGAGCGTGTACTGAGGAGCGCAACATCGAAAGGCACGAGTGAAGCCCCTGTCATTGCGCCCGAGGTGAGCACCCAGGCGTCCAAGAAGGGCAGCTTGTCTTGGGCAGCTACGATTGCCGCGGCAACAAGTGTGCACACCAGAAACAGTGCCAAGTGGACGCGGAAAAAGTCGCGCGCGAGGCTGCGTGTCAGCCACTGCGGGGCGAGGCCAAGCAGAGCTGCAGACTCGGGGAAGGCCGCCTTGAAAGGCGTCCAGCAATGTGTGTGTAGCGCTGCATAGCACGATTCACCCGGACGCCAGTCGGTTTCAGAGCTGCGCGCGCTGCTTGTAGACACGAAGCTCATGGCCAGCAGCAGGCGCGGTGTGGAGCCCAAGAGGGGCTCGTTCGCTGCCCTCCGCGAGCTGCGTCACTAGCAGCTGAGCAACAGCCGCGCGTCATGAGAGCGGCGAGGCGCGCCGTCAAAGTGTCCTCCCACGCGGCACGGGGGTACTCTAGGGGTAGACTACTACTACTGTAGGACGTTCAGAGCCGCTTCCTGTCACCGTTCTCCTCCGCAGAGGCGCGCGCGCGCACCATGGCCACGCGCAGCGGCGGCTCTGTGCGTCCTGGAGAAGCAACTTCTCCGCTCAGCCCGGAGTTCGCGAGCCTGCTGCAGAAAGTGCAGTCTTATGACACCGTCCAGCAGGACCGCGACCGCCTTGCCGCTGCGCTGGCCGCCAGCCAGCAGCAAGTGCGAGAGCTGGAGGCGCGCAGTGTGCAGTACCCCTTCTTGCTGGACCAGCAGGCAGCGGCCGTGGCTGAAAGCAGGCAGCTGAAAGCACAGCTCCTGATCGCAGAAGACGAGCAACGACGAAACAAGCCTGTGAAAGACGCCATGCTGCGCGAGCTCCAGGTGCGCTGGGCGAGATCGTGCCTGGTCCCTGCTGGGGCCCCCGGGGACTGGCCTTTTCCCTGAGTGGGCGCACCCCACGCGCGGGGCTGGGCAGCGCAACGACGGTGTGACACCAGCACTGCACGTATCCGCGTCCCTTGCCGCTGGAACCACGGCAGGCGAGCGGGTATGACTGCCTGGGAATTGCCTTGTGGACCGTCCACACCGCCTCTGCCTAGGTCTCCCTCTCTCTAGAGTTGTCCACGCCCTCTTTCTCCTGACGCGCGGGCTTGCCCTTCCTCCTCTCAGACACTGCGCGACGCACTCGCTGCCAGTCGCAACGAGTGCGCTGCTCTGGCCGCAAAAAACGCAGAGGCTGAAGCACAGCTTCAGCAGGACGGCACTGTCCTCACTCAGCTGCGCAGCGAGCTGGAGACAACCACGCGGCAACTGGTGCACCTCACTGCAGAAGCTGCACACGCGCGGGACGCAACCGCAGCGCTGGCAGCAGCTCAGGCTGAATGCACTCGTCTGCGGGGTGAGCGGGCGCAGCTTCTTGAGGCTGAGCAGCGGCGGAGCGGCGCATTCGCTGTCGGTCAGGAAGAGACGGAGAAGCAGCTCGCGTTGTTGGGCGCTGAATTGCAGGCCATGCGTTCAAAGGCGGCCAAGAACGATGTGGAGCACCGACAACTGTGCTGGGCACTCGCCGCAGCGGAGAACACCGCCAAGGGACTGACTGCGCAGCTGGCCGCGAGTGAGACTGCACGTGAGGAGACGGAGCGCATGTTGCGGGCAGCACGCAGCGACGCAGCTCTCGCTGCCGAGGCGCAGGAGCGGGCGAATAAGGCGACGGCTGCCGTGACACACCTCGTCTTGTCCCGAGGAGCTTCTGGCACGGGTCCTAAATCCGGGGAAGATGCAGTTGCAGCTGCTGCGAATGGCGGCGGCGTGCCTGTTGCCCCTGTTGCGGGTGTGAGCAACTTGATGGTTGACCATTTGAGATCTTCTCTTGAGAAGGCGTTGCAGGAGAAGGCGGCGTTGCAGCAACAACTCGCCGCGTCGGAGAGGGAGCTGCACGAGTTCGCGGAGCAGGTGCTGCAGGACGCACAGACGATGCACGCCGAGCGAGAAGCGCTGACTGCAGAACGGGACGTGGCCAGGGCGCACTTGCAGCGCCTCCGGGAACAGCAACGTGCGGCAGCCTCCACCGCTGCTGCCTCTGTTCCGCCATCATCCCCGACAAAAGCGTCGCCGTCGACAGCAGCAGCCGTGCTGACAGCCGCAGCAGGCGCCGCATTAGCGTCTGCGGAGGCTGGGGGCTGGGCTAATGGCGAAGGCGCGGATATTTCAAAGACGGGCACCCAGCAGGAGCGAGTGGCGGCCATCGAGCAGGCGCTTGCGGCACATACGCTTGCGACACGCGCCACTTGAAGGGTAACACATCCAACACACATTCTCGTCATTCCGCGCAACCCTTGTCCGCCAGCCATACACCGTCATGACGAACGTGCCCAAGAACGACTATGTGAACGTGTTCAAGCCCGCTCGCCCGGCGGGACGGCACGTCAGCGAGGGCAGTCACACGCCCGAGGCTGAGTACTCGCCCAGCAACCCCCTTGCTTGGGGCCCCAAGGGCGCGTGGGGCCCCACCAAGACGATGGAGCAGCTCGCATTTGAGCGGCAGGCGGCAAGCACGACGGCGTATGTGAGCCAGGACGGTGCGCCAAGACAGACCGGAAGCTGAACGGTCCTGCGACTCTTTGACGGGCGCAAAAGGGGATGCAGCTGCGTGTGCGCGCCTTTAACACATCTTGCACGGGTCTCTCCGTCTGCCGGCAGGTTTTATCCGGGACCAGTACACGTGGGAGGCGCGAGGCAGTCAGGCTGACGCGACCTTCCGGCCCAGCAATAAGAACATCGCGCCACGCCCGAAGGGCTGGACGCCGGCGCAGCCGACCAGCTGGTGAAATTCTTCAGTGACATCGCGCTGCCGCGCGAATAAGGCATGATTGCGTAGCGGTTGGAGCGAGGCGTTACAACGTGACAGCAATGCATGGATAAAACAGTGCTTTTCATTGTCAGAAGGATACCTATTCTCATCCTGTGTTGCGCATCCCAGCAGCGATGCCGTTGATGGAGATCAGCAGCGAGTCCCTCAGCTCTGTGTTTCCATCATCAGCCCTCAAGCGGCGCAGCACCTCCGCTTGCGCGAGATTGATGACGCACACGTATGGGCTACGCGCGTCAATGAGGCGACGCAACAGCGGACTCGCCTCCGACAGGCCGCTGTGTCCAGTCACTGCAAGGACAGAGTGCACAGCCTCCGCGTAGGCCTCGCGCAGGAACGCGCCCACTGCCCGGGTAGCATCGCAGCTGCACAGCTTGTCCTCGTACACGCCTTGGATGCGCATGTCAGCTTTGGTGAGCACCATCTCGACGAGATCGAGTGTGCTCTGGAAAAATGGCCATCGCTCGTACATGTCGCGCAACAACGTCAACTTGCCGCCACGAATAGCGCTTGCAAGTGCGGCACCAACACCCAGCCATGCAGGCAGCACGCTTCGGCTCTGCGTCCAGGCGAAGAGCCACGGGATGGCGCGCATGCTTGCGATGTCGCGCGCTGCTCCAGGCACGCCTCGGCGCGCAGGTCTGCTCCCGATGTTCAGGTTCCCCAGCTCCGACTCGGGAGTAGCTTCGCTGAAGTAGCGCAAGAAATCAGCATTGCGGACAACAAGGTCCCGGTAGGCATTGCACGACACCCTCCCAAGTTCGTCCATGAGCACCCTCCATTCGGGGGCGACAGTGCAGGCCGGCACTTTGCTGGCCGGCGCTTTGTGCGGTGCCAGAGTGGCGAGGAGAACTGCCGTGGAGAAGATCTCAAGCTGGCGTTGCGCAATGAGGATGAGCCCAAATTTTGCGGTGACCATCTCGCCCTGCTCCGTTACGCGCAAGCTGCCGTGAACGCTGCCCGGGGGCTGCGACTGGATAGCCAAATGCATGGGTCCGCCACCGCGTCCGATGGAGCCGCCGCGGCCGTGGAACAGAGTGAGAGCGACATCGTGCTTTTTGCACACGTCCACCAGCTTCTCCTGGCACACGTACAGCGCCCAGGCAGCTGCTAGCCGGCCAGCATCTTTGCCGGAGTCACTGTACCCGAGCATGATCTCCTGGTGTGCCGCATGGCAAGTGGTCAAGTGGTTCCGGTACCAAGGCACATTGAACAGCGCCTCCATCACCGCAGGCGCATTCTCCAGATCTTTCAGCGTCTCAAACAGCGGCACAACGCGCAGCGGGCCATCTCGTGTGCCGTAGCTTGCGAAGCAACTGCCGCCGTGACCGTGCTGTGGATCGCTGTGAGGAGGAACACTCTCTTTCTGCGCGCTGCCTGCAGCCATGGCGTGCAGCGCCTCCAGCTCCGCCGCGACTACGGCGCGGGCCTCACGCTGGAGGAGCTCGACGGCGAGGACGTCGGAGGCAGAGCCGCACATAGAGATGACGTACGCACCCAGCGATTGGCGGCCGAGCTCAGCTACCACGCGGAAGGTTTCAAGCACCTCTCGCACAGCCGGCGTGACTGGCATCGTGTGTGGCACCAGTGGTCGCCGTCCAGACAGCTCGGCGGAAAGCCACCGCAGGCGCTGGTCCTCTGGCCAGGCCGCATAGCTGCCCAGACCCAGATATGTCGTGATCGCATCCAACGCCTCTGTGTGGCGCGGCGCCTCTTGCCGGACATCCAGTTTCAGAAGCGCCAGGCCGAAAGAGTACGCTCGCCGGATGACATCAGTCAAACGACCTTCCGCAATGTTGCCGGCGCCGCAGGCCTGCAGGGAGTCGTAGCAAGCACGGAGAGGCGCAATCAGCTCCTGCGGCGTGTCGAACCACGGCTTGTCGAAATCCACAACGTGGGCGAGCGCAACGTTGGCGGCGCTGGCGTCGCCGTCGGTGGCACTGTTAATTGTGGTGACCACAGGCCCAGCGCCTGCAAGCAGGTCCTCCATCCGGTGCCGTGTAGCAACCAGCTTCTGGCGGACGTAGCCAAGCACTGTGCGGTACGGCGTCTCGCCCATCATGGTCGTCGGGTTCAAAAGCGTCTCCATGCTGCGCTGACTGCCGCGCCCAGCGAGGTTGCTGCCGCTTGCAGACCCCATACCCGCCAAATTTGCACTGGACCCCGTGGCGGAGCCAGGCAGCCCGCTGTCGCTGCCGGCGGTGAGCTTCCCAGGCCGGATCTTAGCCAGGCCGGGAGTGACCAGGCCTTGCGCTGCTGCAGGCGGCGGTGACGCTGGGGCAGCACTGCCACCCTGCGATGCGATGCCAACCTTATGCGGCGATGTTGGCGCAGATGGCGGATTGCCTTGAGACGCACGAATGTCAGCTGTCAGATGCTCCTGTATCTCGCGCCAAGTGAACGGGTCGCTCTCCACCGCCGCGTACGGCACGTGCACCGCATCGCTGTTGAAGCCGTCATGCGTGAGCGTGGGGACAACCATGCCGCTGGGAAGCAGCTGGTGGCCGCCTGCATCAGAACCGCTGCCAATGTGGTGGGCATCGGACGCGACGCCCTCAACGCCACCACTCATGGTCAGACGCCGAGTGAGTGTGCGCGTCAGCACAGGCGTCGTAGCCGTGCCTCCGCCTGCGCCAGGGGAGGTGCCGGTGGCAGAAGCTCCGACATTGGTGTTCGCCACTGGAAGACCACCGCGGTCTGGAGAGGCTCCGGTATTGGCCGCACCGCCATTCGTGGCGGCAGTCGCAGTCACTGCATCTGCAGGTGCGCCACCGCCGACAGTGGGCTTGTGGAGCTCCTTGTAGGTGGCATCCTCGTGCTTCTCAATCAAGCGAGCCAGGGCGCACAGCTCCGGCGTCGCTCGGCCCATGGATAGCTCGAACCGCAGCGCGTCGATTTCATGCATGTACAGGTCTGCAGCCATCCAGCGGGAAAGGCACGCCACATGGTGCGTCACGCGCGCGGTCACGTTTGGGTTCCCGTCACGGTCACCGCCCATCCACGACGCAAATGTCATCGGCGCCGCCTCCAGCGGCAGCGGCTGTCCGGTGTGCTTCTTAAGCGACATGGAGAGCCGTCTCAGGTGTGCAGGCACAGCGGTCCACAGGGATTGCTCCACAACGTGCAGTCCTCCCCGTGCTTCGTCTAATGGTGTCGGTCGCCGCCGACGCAGCTCGTCCGTCTGCCAGAGGGACTGCAGCTCACGTGCCAGGTCCTCCACACACAAGTCCTTCTCATCCGTCGTCAAATCCGCGCGGTTGTAGCGTTCCAGGAAATGGGCAATGCGTTGGAATTTGTACTGCAGCGTGCGCCGATTCACTTGCGTCGGATGCGCCGTCAGCACGATCTCCACCTTCTGTCGTGACACAGCGTCGTGCAGCGCCGCGGGGTCGACGCCGGAGGACAGGAGGTGTGTGAACACCGTGTCGCAGGACATGCTCCACGTGCCGTGGCCGCGCTGCGTGCGCAGCATGTGGTTCTGTTCCGCTATGCCCGTCAAGTTGAGGTAGTGCCCACAGCCGCGGATGACGTGCCGCAGGGCAGGCAGCGGCAAGGTGCTGATCTCAGCCGTGAGCTTCCCAAACAACCACTCCGAGACGTCACTGACGCCCGCGCTGCTGAGCTCGTGAGCTGAGGGAGGAGTGACACAGACAGGGAGCAGTTGCGCAGTGGGGCAACACCAGTGCGGGTGCGTCAGGGGCACACGTGGTGGCGGCCACAAGACACGCTCTCTCCACAGGGTATCGCCCCCTTCGTGCGCTTGCGGCGGCGACGGCGGGACGCGTGTGACGCACCGCTTTTGGAGAGCGCCCGTATCTGCTCCACAGTGCGCATGACGTCCTCGCCAGCCTGTGGCACGCGACGACAGGTTGTCAAGTGGCACTGGAGAAGAGGGCGACACGGCACAGGAACGACAGGCAAGGCAGCACGCGTCGCGGAATGCCACTTCTCCCGCCCCCCTGCGCAGCAGCTTCGTACCTCGACACGGAGGCATTCGTCGAGGAGTGAGCCGAGGAGCGAGCAGTCGTCCTCAAGCAGGTTGTACGCGTGCTCGTCGCTTAGGTGGTGGTCACCTTACGGCGAGGGCAAGACACGGACGTGTGCGTGTGTGAGAGGTGAACATGGAACACGGGAAGGAAGCGCGTGGCACCAGTTGTAGGGGCGTGCATCGTGTGGCTGCGCACCTGCAGACTCCAACATCGTTTGCCTTTCCGAGGGACGCACGATTGTCGCGAATGACGTGTCAATGCATGAAGTGTCACGCAAGTGCGATCTGAGTTCATTCATCTACGCTCTCGATTCGCCCGTGAATTGCCGCACTGTCTCCATGAATGCAGCAGATGTGAGGCGGACTCCGAGTCCGTCGACCTGAACACCCGCCTGCTGCTGCTGCTGTGAGGTCTTGCGCAGCATGTGTCCGTGCCGCACCGCAAGATCGACGACATCGAGCAGGTGCTTAATCGGCACATCGGCCGGAAGCTGTGCGGCCGCAGCTATGACATCGTCATCTGACGCGAACGCACCGCTCGCCCTCAACGCAGTGGCTTTCTCGTCTACTGTACTCAGTGGATGCACGTGAATGCTTGCGCTGCATGCAGTGGTCACGCCCAACTGGGACATTGCCTCGCTGCAGGAGGAGGTTGCCAGAACAAGCAGGTGGCGCCCATTTGGCGGCCGTTGACGCAGCAGCACAAGTAACGCTTGCAGGGCATCGTTGCTGTATGCAGGACCAACTGGGGAATAACCGAGGAGCCGCTCCACATCGTCCAGCACGAGCACTGCACCGCTGCTCTTATGCGCGTCTTGAAACGCTGTCGCCAAAGCAGATGCGAGAGCGGAGCCACCACTCCCGTCATCATACAACGCGGACACTGCGCCGGGCGCAACGAACCGAACAAAGGGAAAATCGACGCTGTCTGCAGCAGCGGCAGCGAGGGCCGTCTTTCCAGTTCCGGGCGGTCCCACAAGCAGAACGGAAGTCACTGACCCAGGCTGCGATGATACAGCCGTAGCAGATCTGTGAGCTGCCGTTGCTGCATGTGCGTGCGCGTGTTCCACTGCTGCAGTCAGCGTGCGCAGTGCCTCCTGGGCCGCCTCGAAGCGGGGCCCCACAGGTATGAGTCCTCGAGGTGCATGCACTTGACGCAAGCCAGCACCGGCGGCGGCAGTGCCAAGCGCGGGTTTAATCTCGTCCAGTGCGGAGTCGAAATCTGCCTTTGTGACGGTCACGTCGCCTAATCCTAATCCCCGGCCATGCATGCCGTGCATCCGCGTGTCATCAGCCACAGCGGCTCGGCCGTGGCGCCGGTCATTGCGGCGAAGAAGACGGTCCATCGCGAAGCTAGCAGCGGCGCGCACAACACCAGCCAGCTCTGCGCCGGAAAAGTTGCGCGCCTTGTGCGCCAGAGCAGCAAGTTCCACGTCAGACGCGATTAAGCCCGCATTACGCATGGCTTGCGTGTGAATGTTGAGGATGGCAGCACGTCCACTTGCATCCGGCAGGCCAATTTCGAGCTGCACTTCCAGTCGTCCCGGCCGCAGAAGGGCGTCGTCCAGCAAATCCCTCCGGTTCGTCAACCCAATGACTAAGATGTTGGGCACACTGTTCACACCATCCAGCTTGGTGAGCAGCTGGTTCACCACCGAGTCTCCCACACTGTTCCCCCCATTCCCTCCACTGTCGCCGCCTCGCCTTCTGCACAGCGCATCGATTTCATCGAAAATGAGCACGTGTAAATCTGCTGCGTCGCCGTGGCGGTTGTAATCCGATTCCGCGTCCGCAAACAGCTGCCTGACATTCTCCTCAGAGCTGCCTACCCAGCGAGAGAGCAGCTCCGGGCCATTCACCACGCGCGGCTGGCGGCCACTCGCGAGCATGGTGCCCAACTTGCGGGCGATGAGAGATTTGCCTGTGCCGGGCGGGCCGTGAAGAAGTATGCCTTTCACGTGCTGAACTCCCAGCTGGGCAGCCACGTCTGGCGGCAGCGCCCGAGACGCGAACGCGCGTCGGAACAGCGCCTGCAGAGCATCATCCAGGCCGCCGATGCCCAGCGCACGTAGCTTGTCCGGTGAAAAGGCGCTCGCCTGCAGCACAGGTGCTTGTGCCTTGCTACTGGTGTTGCCAGCCTCAGGCGGACGAGCCGGCCGCGGGGCCTGCATACTGCTGGTCGTTGACAGTGGAAACACGGTGGGACCCGTGACGCCGTCGCCTGGGCCTGCCCACAGCGGGTCATATGTCCCTCCAGACCTCTGCTGCTGCTGCTGTGGATACACGGGACCGCCAACCACGCCCGGCGGTGGCCACAGCGGTGCTGGGTCATGCGAAGCGCTGCGCCGTGCGGGTGACTCAAGAGGGCTGGGCGCGTCCTGAGGGGCTGCTGCTGGTTCGGCGCCACTGCTGACAAACCACCGGTGCTGAGCGCTGTCCAGCCACAGCGCCGGCTCACGGGGACGTGGTAAGTGCCGGCATCGTGCCCCAGCTGCGCGAAGCATGGCCCCGTGCGCCTGCAGCTGGCAGTTCGTGCCTCTCCGGGAAGCAGCGACAAGTGCTCCACTTGGGGGACCCCCAATGGGGGTACAATTGCGCGGAGAGGACGCCTTCGCCAAGCCGATGTTGCGAATGTTGGTCCGGGCGCATCCGCCCGGAGACTCTTTAACACGCGAGGTACAGTCCGGTAGTGCGTCGTTTGGCACCTCACACGGTTGACTGAAAACTTTTCTCTTTAAGAGAGACCTGCTTACCGCAGCACACACACACACAACGGCTCTCCTAGTCCGCGTTGTCAACGACGCACATATACACAAGCGCCATGTCGACGCAGCAGCAGCAGCCCGCGTTCCTGAACACGTGGGCTAGTACCGCGAAGGTGTACATCTCCAATGGCGCAGTGGTGCGTTTCTCTAACACACGCGCGCCACATAACTCTTCGTCCTCTCTCAAACGCGCACCTATGCGTGGCAGTGCGGCGTGTTGTACGGCGCAAATAAAGGGTGGAGCGAAGCCCAAGCTGCAGGTGAGAGTGGCCCAGCTTTGGCAGCCTGTCTGCTCGCAAGAAAAGTGAACGCACTGACCATGTTGTGTGCCTGCACACGCGCCATGATCGTCATCGTCAGGCCTTGCACGAGGCAGCGCCGCGTTCGCGCGCAGTGTGGTGCGTTCTTCCCTCCTGTTCGGGCGTTGACTGGCACAACACGGTTTCCTAAACGCAAGAGCCCTTGTACAGCATCATGCTCACTGACAGCACACTCGCGCCGTGTTATGCCATCCAATCATGCTTGTACATGTGCAGGCGCAGCGAACAGCGCTCACAGGCTTAGGCTGGGGTGCGTTGTTTCTAGGATGCATGTTGATTGATTGAGCATCTTCCTCACGTCCTCTGCTCCATTCATGCAGCGTCATTCTTCACAGTGTACACTGCTGCGCTGGTTGGCATTGAGCGGGCACGCAAGGATGCACGTCACAACCTGGTGCGCAGCCAGTGGCATCAGAAACACTCGCCTGCTGCTGACTTCCGCCGATTCCTCGTCCTCAACTAGATGAACTCCCTCGCCGCGGGCACGCTGACTGGATGCGTGATGGCTTTGCGTGCCACAAGGAATCCGCCTGTGATTGCAATCACGGGTGCGCTATCTGGTGGCCTGTGCGTCGCCATCGACGCGGTCGGACACGCCGCAAAGAACGTCAGCCTGCCGCGGGGACTGCCCCCGCTCTGGAATGAGAGCAACAGCAGAGGCAGCCGCGATGGGGAGAAGAGCCACAAGAGCACAGAGTAGGGGGAAAACCAAACACGACTCCGAATTCGGGTTTCAGAAGTGTCTGCGTGTCGCCAGTCGCATTCGTCTCGGCGCTGTGCGCTTGCTCGTGCGTGTCGCCAACACTCGTGCAGCTTGGCCCCGAGGCACTCCTATCTCAGCATGGGCAAGAAGCAAAGCGCGCAGCCAGCCGTGGCCGAGAGATGGGAAGCCAAGCTGGACCGCTGGTGCGTTCCCACAACATGCTCGGAGTGCGCGCACACATCGGGCACACGCGTTCCCCGGTCCTCTGCCGCACAGGAAGAACCCAGCTTCCCGCCATGTGCACATTTCCTCACTGCGCCTGCACCCCCCCTTCTCCTCTTGGTGCACCACCACTCAGGCTCGACAACGTGAACGAGAAAGCCGAGTCGGTGCTCGCAAGGACGGGTGTGCTGGCGATTGCAGAGCGCACGCCTCTGTTTGCAACCGACGCTGGACTTGCCTCCAAGCCACACCTGCACCTTCCCCGCCCCGTGGCCGTGCGGCCGGACAGCAGCGCTCCGCAGCAGCAGCCGCAGCCGCGTCGTGGCGTGCCTGCGTGGGCGTTGCAACCTGCGCACGCACCAGGGGCAAAGGTGCCGGCGTTGCACCTTCAGAGAGGCGCATTGACGTCTTCGGTGCCTGCGCACAGCGGTAGTCGTCGTAACGGTGGCTTCTTGCCGGTTGTGCGCGTCTGTTTCACGTTCGACGTGCGTGTGTCGCCCGAGAAGGAGCTCTGCTTGAAGGCCAGGCACTTCGAAGCACAGGCGGGGCCACTGCACACGCAGAGCAGCAGTTTACCGCCGTGGATGGCACATCTCACTTGGGGTGTCACATCGGGCATGCATGCGCTCAGCACCGCTGCTGGGGGCCTCGCAGTTGGAGTTGCACGCAGTGTTCTGTCCGCACTCAAAGAGGCGCTCATCGACATGGCTGCTCAGGTTCAAGGTGATGATAACAATCGGGGCGATTCCACCACTCAAACGGTGACTTCCAAGTCCGCTGCGACACGCGCGCAGCCGCAATCTCAGCCTTCTTCCAAGTCAGCTGCAGCGCCGCAACAAGCGGCGGCAGCGCCGGCATCATCATCTGTTACGGGCCCGCCACGATCCAGACAATTGCCTGCTACTCCTGTCATGTGGACTATGGACACGCCAGGGGACAGCGCGGGCACGGGACGTGTTGATGACACACCGGTGGCGATGATGCCTGACAGTGCCATCCGGAACGGAAGCGCACAGAGCACATCTGCCTCTACGGCGCCTGTGCCTGTGGAGGAAGATGATGCAGCAGTTGCGGCAGCGCACGCGCTGGTGGCTAGTCTCCTTGCTGGCACAAGCGACGACCTCGCGACGCTCGAGTTCAGCGCTGCAAATCGCAGAGCTGCGCGCTCGCAGCTTGCAACATCGGCTGCTATGGCTTCATCTGCTTTGGACACGCCTTTGGCGCCAGGCATGGCTACTCTCTTGTCAGCAGTCAAAGGAGGCGGTGGAAACTCCTCCACTCTCGGCTCTTCTGCGGCTATCCTGGCATCAGAGGATGCGCTCCGTGAGGCTGCGCGTATTGAGCTCGCGCGCCGCAGGGGGGCTGAAGGCCTGGATAGCGACGACAGCGCTCTGGGCGCACAGCCACTCCGTGAAGATGATGATGTCGTCCTTGCCTGGGCGGAGCCTGTGCCGACACCTGAAGGCACGCCTGCGGTGGGTCAGGGCCATCACTTGAATGTGACGCAACAGCGGGATGCCTGGCTGCAGGCTCATACGACGGCGGTGCAGTCAGCACAAAGGCGCTACATGGACACGCCAGAGACGGGCGCGACGAGTCCGGGCAGTCCATCGTATTCAGTGCTGCAAATACGGTGAGGGACCACCTGCTGGCGTGACTTCCGATGCGACATGTTATGGTGTGTGTGGCTCTTGCTTCGGGAACATCAAGCTTGTCCTCTTGCCTAGAGCCCTCCGCTCAATCAGTGCCCTCTGCCCCCTTCGCAACGTCTGTGTGCGCCGCGGACAATGAGAATTTATCATGCGTCGCGCGGTGGCCTCGCTTACGCCATGGCAGTTGCCCTTCTGCTGGCTGGACCGGCCGCAGCCCGAGTGTCGCCGCCATCGCCACCTCCACCGCAAAAACTGCTGCTGCCGAACATCACCGCCATTTTCCAGGCGCTGCAGCACCAACGCAGCGCGCCCAGTCCGCCGATATCGATGGCAGAGAACCGGACGCTGGGGCTGGCCGATGCTGTGCTCCGGAACGCCATAGCCAACTTCGAGAGTAGCGCGAAGAACACGCCTGTCGAACCGCTGGTCAACGCGCTGGCCCCGCTTCTCAACTCGTCGCTCGTGATGAGCTTCGCGAACGCAATGCTCGAGAGCGTGATAAATGCTCAGTCTGGAAGCTTGAACATCACACGCCTGATGCAAGGATAAACACAGACACCCCATGTTCAGCCTTGACTACTCGTCCTCGCTGTGAATGCCAAATAGCTCTGCTTGCCCATCCCCGGGTCCAATGAACTGGTCGCCCCTGTCGGGTGACCAGATAAAGAGCCAACCGTGTCTCGATCGTACTGCCTGACATCAATCTCTTGTGTCCATCCGCAGCGCTGCAGCTCGGTATCCAGCGAGGCGGGGCTGTGCAACCACCGGGGCGTCGTGCTCTGGCCTCCAGGAATGACGCCCCACGGCCCGCCAGTCAGACCAGCGGAGCAGCCCACACAGGCACCAATCAACAGGCCGCCAGGTTTCGCGAGCTGCGCGAGACGTCCCAGCATATGCGTTGTCTGCTCCCTCGATAGCACGTGCAGCACAAACAGGCAGACCACCACGTCACGGGAGTGTCTGTATGGATGGACAACGTCGTCCTCCTCATCTGCCGCTGCAGGCAGCGCCCAGTCCGCGAAAGAGGTCTGGCACTGCGAAATGCTGTGTGCAGCAGTTCCATCCCCTGCATCACCGAACACTGAGCGCCCAAAGTCCCAGTACGCGGACGTAACATCGATGGCCAGGCAGTTGTGAGGAAGCACCCCCATCAGCAACAACTCCCGCGTGTCCTGGCCAAAGGCGCACCCGACGTCGGCGACAGTGATTGTACCCGCGCTGGCAGCCACCTGAGCACGGAGCTCGTTGTAGGACGGTAAACGCGGCAAGCGAGCGTGCAGGAACGAGACGGAGGCCATGCAGCGGTACACGTGTGCTCCAGACGCAAGAAGGTCTGCATAAGTTGAACGCACTCGCGCGTCCTCGCGCTCAACGAGGGCAGAGTCCACAGGTGGGTGGCTCTGCGCGTCAGCGTGTCGCCAACGAAGCAGCAGCGTCAAGTCCTCCGCCACCAAGGAGCGGAGCTGCTCTGGCGCAAGGCGCTCACCAGTAGCTGGTGGGGCGCCGTCAGTCACAAGGGGAGGAGGAGCTGACTCCAACATGGACAGTCCTGGCGAAGGGACTTGCTGTGATTTTTTTGTGTGTCTGCGTATACACGCGCGCGCGATTGCTCAGCTTCAAGGCTGCGCCTCAAGCTTGCTGACAAGCACCTCGCCCATCTTCTTGGTGCCCACGAGCTGCATTCCCGGCGACATGATGTCCCCCGTTCTGAAACCAGCATCCAGGGCAGCCAGCACGGCGGTCTCAAGGCGCTGCGCTGCAGCCTCGAGACCAAAAGAGTAGCGGAGCATCATGGCAGCAGAGAGCACCTGTGCCAGTGGGTTGGCCTTGTCCTGGCCTGCGATGTCGGGCGCGCTGCCGTGCACTGGCTCGTACACGCCCGGCAGCTTGCCGCTGCCGACGGATGCGCTGGGCAACATGCCGATGGAGCCGGTGAGCATGGAGGCGCAGTCGGACAGGATGTCACCAAACATGTTGCTCGTCACAATTGTGTCGAACTGCTTGGGATTCCGAACAAGCTGCATGGCTGCGTTGTCCACGTACATGTGAGACAGCTCCACACTCGGGTATGCCTTGGCGACGTCCACCACAACTTCACGCCAGAGTTGCGACACTTCCAGCACATTCGCCTTGTCCACGCTGCACAACTTCCGCCGCCGCTTGGCTGCCGTCTCGAAGCCGACGATGGCGATGCGACGGATCTCAGGTTCGGAGTACACATCCGTGTTGTAGCCGATGCGCTCACCCGCCGCGTTGGTGCCGAACCCCTTTGGCTGCCCAAAGTACACGCCGCCTGTGAGTTCGCGCACAACCATGATGTCCGTGCCTTCCACCACATCCCGCTTCAGCGTGCTTGCGTCAACCAGCTGCGGCAATATAGTCGCAGGACGCAAGTTTGCAAACGCCTCTAAGCCCGCACGCAGACCCAGCAAGCCCCGCTCCGGCCGCAGGTTCGCGGGCAAGCTGTCCCACTTGTAGCCTCCGATAGCAGCCAGCAGGACGGCGTCGGACGCCTTGCACTTGTCCAGCGTGTCGTCGGGGAGGGGCACGCCAGTGGCGTCCAGTGCAGAGCCTCC
>Ga0164296_1001821_pt1 | contig 21946 bp, 21 predicted proteins | sample GEODES057metaG_FD_113533 | JGI IMG/M metagenome (GOLD analysis project Ga0164296, IMG submission 113533) | Dystrophic lake water microbial communities from Trout Bog Lake, Wisconsin, USA - GEODES057 metaG | ecosystem: Environmental > Aquatic > Freshwater > Lake | place: USA: Trout Bog Lake...
AGATAATTAATAAATAAAAAATTAAACTTATTCAATTAGCCCAAATATTAAACACATTTTTAATAATTCTCTTGGTTGAATCTGCAGTTAAATAATTTAGTCATAAAAATCGACTTATTTATTTGTTTAATTTAATTAATACTTTTTATTAGCCCTCTTAGATAAAACCTTTGATATTATTTTTATTAGCTTAACAATGAAAGATAACTACGATGAAACTTCTTGTAGAAGGATGGATAGGGTTTAACCACTCCTATGCATTGGTTAATCAGTATCAACTTCTTGAGATGTATCATAAAGGTACTGATTTATTTCACAATCTATTGCCTAACGATTTTGGATGGAATACTATTAGGAACGATCATGGTTTATCTTATAGTGATTTTAAGATACTTCAATCTATTCCTCAATCAAATGATGAGCATAATCATTTTGATGTTGAATACAGAATAAGTTATCCTTTTAGGACTTATCCAAGCAAAGCTAAAAAGCTCTATGTCTTTGGAACCTCAGAGTACCAATTTATTGATTCCACTTTTTTTTATGGTGGAACTTTAGATAGTATCTATGATGATTCAGTGAATATTATTACACCTTCAATTTGGTCCTCTCAAGGATTTATTAAAGCTGGAATAAGTTCAAAGCGAATACATGTGGTACCTCATGGAGTAAATTCAAAAGTTTTTAATCCAAGCAAAAAAATATTTCAGAATGAAACTAGGGACTCATTACAATTGAAGCAAGGTGATTTTGTTCTATTGTCCATGGGAGCAATGACTAGAAATAAAGGGATAGATTTATTGATTGTTGCATTCTTGATTTTAAGACAGAAATACTCTCATTTACGCCTAGTATTGAAGGATTTAAGCTCTTTATACAACATAAATGCACAAACTATAATTCAATCACTAAGAAATTCTAATTTTGCCAAATACATTAATGAAGAGTATTTAAATGAGATTATATTAATATCTAATAACTTATCATTAAATGAATTGAGTAATCTTTATGCTGCTGTTGATTGTTATGTTTCACCATACAGGGCTGAGGGGTTTAATTTAACACCGCTCGAAGCTTCAGCTTGTGGCACCCCAATTCTTGTAACAAAAGGCGGCGCTACTGATGAATATTTTCAAGTCTCTATGGGAGAGCAAATCGAGGGTGAGCAAGTTCAAAAAAATGAATTAACCTGGATTGAACCAAATATTCATAGTCTGATTGAAAAAATAGCGATGTATATCGAAGGTGGGCATTCTTGTTTTGATGTTGAAAAATCATTGAGATATATTCAAGAAAGTTTTACTTGGTCTTCTGTGACGGATCGATTACTAAAGTTAATGAGTAACAAATCAAATTTGTAAAGCTATGTAAATTTATACTTTACAGGTAATATACTAATCTAATTAGTTACAAGATTACTTAAGTTCATATATGAAGTAGTTTCTCAATTTATAATAACTAGAGGTGGTTTAATGTTGATAAAACCAAAAATTGTCTTTGCAGGGCTTGCTCAAAACTGTGCAAAATATTTACCAAGTGTTTTCAAAAATATAGAGAGTATTTCAACTTTCGCTTCAGAAACTGCTTTTATTTTTGTTGAAAATGATTCATCTGATGATACCAAGCAAGTCATCACGCTATGGGGGGCAGATAAAAAAAATTTCAAATTTCTTTCTTTAGATGGACTTAATCAAGTAAAGATGAGAACCATTCGTTTAGAGTTTTTAAGAAATATGTATTTAGAGATTGTTAAAACAGATCAAAAATTTAGAAAATTCGATTTATTAGTTGTAATTGATATGGATGATGTGAGTGCTTTTCTGATCAAGGTGGCGCAAATAGCAGATGCTATTAACCTGATTCTGAATAATGAAGATGTGGCAGCAGTTTTTCCTAATCAAATTGGAAGATATTATGATATGTGGGCGTTTCGTCATCCGGAATTGTGCCCAAATGATATATGGCAAGAGGTCTCTGATTATTCGAGATTTCATCAATGCTCTGATCAAGAGGCTTTCGATAATACATTTGCTAAAAGAATCTTGTCAATTGATATCAATGCTGACTTAATTGATGTCGATTCTGCCTTTGGAGGATTGGGATTTTATAGAATGAAAAATATTCTATCGAACCCAAATCCATATTTGGGATCTCAGATTAAAATTTCAGATATACACCCTCAGGTACAATTTTACAAAACACAAATCTGCGAGCACGTTCATTTTCATATGGGGTTGAAGATGGGGGGCGGAAGGCTTGTTTTATTCCCAAGCCTAATTAATGGAATAAATGTTAACATCGTTAACAATCCTTCGTTTTTCAGGTCCTTAAGCTTTTAATGGAAATAATCTATGAAAATACCTATTTATAAACCTGATTTGTCAGGTAATGAGAGAAAATATGTTTTGGATTGCTTAGATTCAACATGGATATCTTCAAAAGGATCTTACATAAAAAAATTTGAAGATACATTCTCCGAAAAAGTTAACGTTAAATATTCAACGGCTGTTTCTAATGGCACTGTAGCGCTTCATCTGGCGTTACTAGCTATAGGGGTTGGTGACGGTGATGAAGTGATTGTGCCAACTCTAACCTATATAGCTTCTGTTAATGCAATAAAGTATACGGGCGCAACCCCCTGTTTTGTTGATTCCGTGAGGAGCACTTGGCAAATTGATCCCGCGGACATAGAAAGGAAGATAACTTCTAAGACTAAAGCAATTATGGTGGTGCATTTATATGGTCATCCTTGTGATATGGATGAGATTATGAAAATTGCCGAGAAGCATAATTTGTATGTAATTGAAGATGCAGCTGAAGCATTTGGAAGTTTATATAAATCTATTCCAGTTGGAGGTATGGGGCATATTTCAACTTTTAGTTTTTTTGGAAATAAGACAATTACTACCGGTGAAGGTGGAATGGTTGTCAGTAATGATTTAACATTAATTGATAGGGTAATACACTTTAAAGGTCAAGGATTAGCTGCATATAGGCAATATTGGCATGATGTTATAGGTTATAACTATCGGATGACTAATATCTGCGCAGCTATCGGATGTGCTCAGATCGAAAGATCTGATGGTTTTATTCAGAAAAAAAGAGAAATTGCAGAGACTTATGTTGAGTTACTTAAAGATCTTCCCATTGATATTCATCATGAAGCACCTGAGGTTTTTCATAGTTACTGGGCATTTTCAATATTAGTAATGGATGCAAAATTACGGGATGATTTAAGGGACTTTTTATTAAACAATGAAATAGAAACTAGACCTTTATTTTACCCAGCTCATACTATGCCAATGTATATGAGTTCATTTCAATCTCATCGAGTTGCCGAAGATTTAAGTAGAAGAGGAATAAACCTACCAAGTTATCCTGGACTTAATAAAAGACAATTAAAGTATATTTGCGATAAGATTTCGTCATTCTTTGATGCAAAGACTGCATGATTGTTTCCTGAATACATTTTACTTGTATAGTGATACTTTGATTATGTTGGATAAAAAATTGTAACTTTATGGAAAATATTAAACCAATTGTAAACATTGCTTCCTGCATAAGGAGTGACTCGCCTTATTTAAAATCGTATTTTTCTCAAATTTCTAATCTAACTCAAAATTTATTTTGTTTGGGCACTGTAAGTGTTGTCTGCGATGATATTTCAGAGGAGCTTAAACAAATAGCTGAAAATGATTCCAGGATTCGATTAGTCAAAGAAGAAATATCTGATAGTCAATTAATTACGCTAGATGAAAAAGCAAAGCAATGGGCAAGTATTGGGAATCAAGGTTTAGATGATGCTCTTAAAACAAAATCATCTCATATTATTTGGGTTGAATCTGATTTATGCTTCCCAATAGATTTGATTGATCAATTAATAGCCTGTAATGTGGATGTTGTTGCCCCCTTAATATTTTTAGGCCATGCCTTTTATGATAGTTGGGGATTTAGAGACTTGAGTGGAAAAAAAATTTTGGAACTTAATGAGTTTAGATTAGAAAAAGATAATAGATTGATGGAATTAAGCTCTGTTGGAAGTTGTGTTCTATTTAAATCTGATATTTTTGATTATGGGACTCGTTTTAGGGGGAGTTACGACGATGGACTTTTAGTAGGTATATGCAATGATGCAAGAAAATCGGGGTATCAAATTTGGTGCGATCTCAAGACTTGTATTATTCACCCAACTTCACATTGGCGAGAACAGGTTTGGTTAATCACGAGGGTTATTGTTTTAAATAATGAAAAGCAGTTTGTTTTAAATCAGGGCGTACACTTCTATATTGCGAATCTTTATGATCAATTTCTTTTTGATTGGATAAGATTTAATGAGCCTTTATCCAATTTCCTCAAGGATAAAAAATTTGAACTTAAATTGAATAAAAATTTAGAAAAAAGAGAAGTACAATTAATTTTTTATCTCGATGCGCTTAACTAAATTTTGAAAATCTAGTCAATAAAAAATCAAATCTTAATTAATATTTGAATAAATAGTATCAAATTATTGAACAAGAAACTTTTGGTATATAGTATTTTGTTGTAATCTTAAAAGCTATCATTACATTTAAAATATACAAGTTACCCCTAAAAAATGTTTATATTTTCAATCATAAAACTCAATTTTAAAATTGCTGAATCTTGATAAAAAAGCTTTAAGCCGCGCTACTTTGTTAGTAAGATAAGTTTAAATATTCATAAAAGGTTGTGAAAATGACACTTGACATAAAGCAAAACCCAAAAGTAGAAATATTGCCTAATCCTTTTAATCAAGACTATTATGAATCTGAGGAACTTAGCTGTTATGGTTTTAAAAGTATTGGCAAGAACGTTAAAATTGCAAAAAATGTTACTATTATTGGAATGAATAATATTTCCTTGGGAAACAATATTCGTATTGATGGGAATGTTGTTATTGCGGCTTATTCAGGTTATCTCATTCTCGGAAATTATATTCATATTGGAGCTGGTTGTTATTTGGGATGTGCTGGAGGCATAAACCTTTCAGACTTTTCTGGGTTATCACAAGGAGTAAAAATATACTCTGGCACGGATGACTATTCTGGTAAGTTCCTTACAAATCCTACAGTTCCCCAGAAATTTACCAAAGTGAAGCTTGCTTCTGTATCCTTAGGTCAACATGTGATAGTTGGATCTGGAAGCGTTATATTACCTGGAGTAACTATTGGAGTTGGTTCCTCTATAGGCGCTTTATCTTTAGTTACAAAGTCTCTTGATGAGTGGGGTGTTTATTTTGGATCTCCAGTTAAAAGACTTAAGGCTCGTAGTAAAGACTTATTGAAGTTTGAAGAAGAACTTATGTTAAAAATTACTGGAAATGACAATCAACATGATAATTAAGATTCTGCACTGATTTCATAAAACTGCATGAGTATGATTTTTTATAAATTTGTGCCAGAAAAAATTTCAACTGTTACACCCTGAGAAGGCATTTAAATTTTAATTAGAAGATTTGAAAATTAAAAGTTAAATTAATATTTCAAATATACTAAATTATTATGAATTACTTGGTCTCTTTTGTACCCCAAGTTTGACATTAGTTCGTCTAGACTTTGATTGTTAATATGACCATGTTCAATACAAAATACTGTTGGTAAGTAAGATTTCTGCACCTTCCATACCTGCTATAACATCAAGTTCATGCCCTTCTACATCAAGCACAAAAAGATCAAGACGATTGATTTTTAAATCCCGAACTAAATCCCTATAAGTTATCAATGGTACGGAAAAAGTAATAAATTCACATCCCTGATGAATCAACTCATTTTTGTGTAACTCGCTGTGAGATAGTGATCCATTTCCGAAAAAATCCCCTATCACAGGGTGTTTAGCATGCGTAAAATCAGCTATACCAGATTTACTTGAAAGGGCTGCATTGATATTCTTTGATTTTGGTCGATTAAACCTGAGGCGATCAAAAACTATTGGAACAGCCTCAATATTGACACCTGTCCAACCAAGGCTTTCTTCAAAAAACAAACAACTTGAATCGGAAATACCATCTGCTCCCCCGCATTCTATGAAAACGCCATTCCGCAATCCTCTAAAATAGGTTTCATAAAGAAGTTGATCTTGAGGGGGGTAAACTGACCATAAAATTTCATTTTAAGCACAATTTTATTTTTGATAGTCTGATTATATACAGGAAAATTAAAAATAAATAGGATTAATCGCTTTAACTAAATTTTATAAAAGAATTGATCATTAGTTTTCAAATCTAGCTGTAAAAATTAAAAAGCTTTACCAGCTGAAGTTATTATAGTTGACAACTCTGAAGAGAAATTTTGAGGTCTTAAAGGCCAAATATTTTTTTCAATTCTGTTTTTTAGGTTATTTTTAAATTTAATTAACTCTTCTCGTTGTGTGGAAAGAAATTTCGCATTATGAAAGTATTCATCTTCCGAGTTTGCAGCAAACATTTCAAGGCCTAAATCATTAAGTAAACTAAAGCACACTCTGGATGCAAAAGTTTCTCCGTAGAGAGTTACAATGGGCAAGCCAGCAAATAGAGCGTCAGAACACGTTGTATGACCATTATAAGGGAACGTATCCAAAAACAAATCAGCCAAACCAAAGCGATTTAAATGATCTTTAATATTTGGAAGTCTGGTAGCAAAAATAATTCTAGATGAGTCAATTCCAAATTCATATGCAGCTTTAAGGAGGTTTTCCTTTGATTCAACATTATTTTGTTGCATCAACCAAAGAACACTTCCTTCTATTTCGTGAAGGAGTCTCATCCATAATTTGAAAATAGTGGGGGTAATTTTATAAAGGTGATTAAAACAGCAAAATACAAACCCTTCATTTGGAAGGCCAAAGTCATTTCTAGTGTAAGTTTTTTCTGATGGAGTTACTGAGGTATCCCTAGGAAGATAATTAAAATTTAATTGAAGAGGTTTTTCAGAGTATGATTTAAAAAGGTTTTCGGGAATGGTAAATTTGTCCCCAATAATGTAATCCACATATGGCAACCCTAAAGTTCCTGGGAATCCTAAATATGTCATTTGTACAGGAGCTGGTCTGTAACTTAATACACTGAGTCGAGTATCTGCAGTATATCCAGATAAATCAATTAAATAATCAATCTCTAGTGAACGAACTACTTGAGCAATTTCAAGATCTGTTTTAGTAGCACAGTTCAAGAAGTTGTCAAAGGTACAACAGTAACGTTGCCAAATTGTACTTTTATCTGGAGTTCCCGTGAAGATTCCGGTAATTTCATAAAGATCTTTATCAAAAGATTCCATCACGCCTATAAGAAGATAGCCTACAGGGTGCTCTCTAAAATCACCAGAGATAAAAGCAATTTTCTTTTTAACATGATTGTAATTCTCTCCGTTGTATAGAGTAATTGATGAGGGAGGATACTTATGAAGACCGAAATTTCTTGCACATGAGAGAGCCGTATCGGCACTAGTGCAGAAAGTCATCAATGTTAAAGGATTAGTTACGGGAAGACCATTTTGAATACCCTGATGGATTTCAGTCGTTAATTCTTCAAAATCGATCCAATTACAGTTGTGCAATCTTGCGTTAAGCAAATTACCCTGAATATATGGATAAGAAGGATTTCTATCATATAAGTTTTTAAAAACTTCAGCTGCTTTAGCATATTCTTTATATTGCGACAACAGAATGCCCTGACCTTCCAAAGACTGATAATCATTAGGTATAGCTGCAGTTGCCTGGACTAGGGTTAAAAGTGCTTCTTTATGTTGGTTTAATTGTTGCTGAATCGCAGCTTTATTATGGTAGGAATTAGAATAGGTGGGATTGTGGCTGATGTTTAAATCATAGTAATCGAGCGCTTTTTTATATTGCCCAATATTTTTATAACATGTGCCTAATGCAAATAAAACAAGTTCATGATTCGGAAATTTTCCTTGTAGTGTCTCAAAATATCGTATGGCGCCTATCGGATCGTTTTGATGTATATGCGACATTCCTAGAGAGTAGAGTGCAATGAAGTTTTCTGGATCAAGTTCTAAAACTTTTGAAAATAGATTTTCTGCTTCATTATGTTTACTTTGCCCTTGAAGATTGAGTGCAAGGCTATTTAAAGAATTAATTTCTTGAACGATGTTAGCTAGTGGATTTAATAATTGATTGAGCGTATTGATTTGAGTTTTGGCATCTGTAAATTCTGGATTAAAACTTAGTGCTAATTTGGCGTTATGTAGGGACTCATTTAGACTGCCCATATTCATATTAATAATTGATTTCGCTAAATAAAACTCAGGAGTTGAGCTATTAATTTCGATGGCTTTGTTAATAAACCCTATTGAATCCTCGAATTGATTTCGCTGTGCCTGAATCTTCGAGAGGTAATAATAAATAACTGGCGACTCATATCCTTGTTGAAGTAAATCTTGAAAACATTGGTAAGACTGATCAATTTCGTTTATTTCTAAGAGATGAATTCCCGCATACATTTTTTGTACATTGGCATCATGCGTTGTGTTAGACAAGTCCATAAAAATTAGTTTCTCATGTAAGGTGTTAGTCAAGTCTTTTTGATGTAGGTATTTTTTGTTATAAATAGTGGTTTTATTGAAAATAATTGTACATGTTAATCATGAGTTACTCCAAGATTTCATAAACGAAATTTCAATAATTAAGACTTTAATTATTGTTTAATCATTTCAGTTTTGCTTACACTTTTTTTGAAAAATTGTTTAAAAATCTATCTTTCTCAGAGTTAAGTTTTGTCTCAATGATGGAGGTGGAATCATTTGAGGAGTTTTTGAAAGTAATTTTAGACTTTAGAAGCCATCAAGAATATTTTGAGGATGAAGGAGTAGAGTAAATTAGCGCACCTTATGTGGTGTTGGTGTGCGACGGAAAATCAATCAGGTTTTGTATTTTTTATTTCAGGATGGCACCCTCTTAAAATTTAAATTACTCTATCATTACATCAAAATCAGTTACTTTTAAGTAGATGATGTTAGGGTAAATCCTGTTGTTTTATAGTTGAACAACTTCTCAGATTGGTTAGAATTTTTTTTGGAAATTAATTGTTTGATCTAATGCCTCTTGCTTTTTTAAATCAAACAATAAGCAAGCTAAGCCTGTATTTTCTAGCACCTGAAGATTTGGTGCAGATTTTGACTTAATTTCATATGCATTACATCCATAGGGAAATTTAGTTTCCCAGGTGATGAAAAAATGCTTACAGTTGATACAGTTCATGTGTGCTGAAATTTGTTCTAGTAGTGATTTTTTTTGAAAAATTAAATAAAAATTCAACACTAAATGCATCGTCAAATCTTTTTTCTTGTGCTATTCTACAATAATTACATTTTATACAAAGGCAATGAATCCCATGTCAAAAGTGATGATTGATGATGTTGAATATGAAATCGAGTCCCTTACTGACGATGCAAAAGCCCAAATGATTAGTATGCAGTTTGCCGATGGTGAGATCGCCCGCTTGCAATTGCAGCTAGCGGCAATGCAAACTGCTCGTAATTCTTATGCAAGTGCTTTAAAGCTTGCTTTGCAAGAACACGCAAAAGGTTAATCCGAGTTTTACTATTCGTTCTATTCCTGAGCGAGGATCAGTTAGATCTTTCTAATTAGAACGGATTATCGTTTGACTTTATATATCGAGACGGGCCTTAGATAGTGTGTACTTTCAATCGGTGTATCCTTAAGGCACAGAGAGGAAACTGCTGGTCTCATTTACACAAAGGTACACATTTTTAGGAATTTTAAAAATGTATACAAAACCTAGATAAATGTTTTTTATTTAGGCCAAACTTACACTTGTGGTAAAAAACACTTTCAACTACCAGTTATGGCGAGTTGTGTATAACTCTCTCATCCTTGGAGCCTAATAGCTAAAGCTTGTTTACTGATAAGCTTATTTGTATTGCACGAAATTGCGTCAAAAACAGAGTGGAAATCTATGCCTCGTGAGGAAGTGAATAAATTTTAGTGTTTTAAGGATGGGTTCTTATAGCAGTCTATTCAGTATTAATATGATAAAAAAAAGAATTTCGGCAGTTAGAGCGCAATTGCACTCCGCGCAAAACTCTAAGAGTTTTTTAATAAAGTTATCTGAGGAAGTTCAATTACATATTTTGAAGAAAATAGCCGTTAATTAATTGAACAGTTAATGTAATTTAGGCATAACATAGAGACTTGGAGTGCCGTGTTTCAATCCATAGGAGAGCCAACCGATTATGACGCTGCCGATTCCTTCAGGAATTTTACCAATCCCGATGGGAGAGGTGCGACGTTCTTCGGACATATTACCTCCGAGTGCTCCAGTAGGTATTAGTGGGATTGCCCCACTTGACGTTCGTCAGGCCTTGCAGATGCCCGAACCAGTTGTTACAGCAGATCAGAGTAGTTCAGCAAGACAATCTCTTGAGCGAAATTTTCAAGAAAATCTTGCGCCATATTCGGCCCCACAAGAGCCTACAGCTTCGCAAGCAGCCTTAGTAGAAATTTCTGAGCAAGCAACACATCTGTTACCAGAGCAACTTAATCAGCTCGCATCAAATTCGCAAGTTCCTTATGCAACAGATCCTTTATCGCAACTGCTTAATCAAAGGGGATTGCAGGATACATCGGGTTCAGCAACGCCCGATAGCTCCCTGAGTCAGATTTTAGTGGGTCAAGCCCTTGCCTCTTCAGAAATGAATACCTTGAACCAATTGATCAACGAGACCTTGTCAAGGCAAATCTCAGCACAGTCGGCTTCAGGTAAGGTCCCCCAAGGCAATCTTTCCAGCACCGTATTATGGCCAGGGTCAGATGTCAGTACACAAGATAACCTGATGATCAGTGCTTTACAAGCTAATGATCCTAAGGCTGTACTGAATGTCTTACGTGGGAATTTAAAAAATTCAGGTTTGTTCGCTACAGAACAGTTGGCGCATGTATTGTTACCGGCTAATGATTCAACAAGCTCTGCGATGGGCCTAAGCAAACCGGAACCTATTCTAGTTGACCCAGCAAGCTCCACATCAACTGCACAGGCCTTACTGCAGCACTTAGATCCTAATTCATCAAGCTTAGTCGATGCGATTCGGTTAGCCCTAAAGGGTCAGCTTTCCTGGGAAGGGATGCTGGCGAATAATGTCCCCGCAAAAATACAGCGTGAAGACGCATGGGAGGCCAATCCCAATGATCCTTCTCAAATCATCATAGGAACACGGATTTCGGTAGAGGTTCATTTACCAAAACTAGGCAGTATGACTGTGGTGGGGACTCAATTTCAGGATCAAGTTTACTTAAATATTCAAGCGCAAGATCTTGCTGTTTCTAAAGTATTTCAAGCGCAGTTATCTAGCTTACAGACAAACCTGCAAGAGCAAAAGATCGATTCGCCAATCATACAGTTCAAAGGTAATTAAGGTTATGCCTTCTGATAAGTTTCGTAACCCTGCAATCAAACCTGGACTCAAAGCAGTCGCTTTGAAATATGAAATGAATAGTGCTGCACCAAGAGTGACTGGGCAAGGAGAGGGGTATGTTGCTCAGGCGATTTTGGATAAAGCAAAACAGATGGGTATTCCAACAAAGGTAGAGCCCGAACTCGTTGAGTTTTTAATGCAAGTAAAACTCAATGATATTGTTCCTCCGAAGTTATATGCTGCAGTTGCTGAAGTTCTTGCTTGGGCCTATAGCATTGACGAAGCCTCACCAGAAAAATGACCTTCATCAAGCGCTAGGGATCATAAACAAGCTAGGTCTACCAATCAGTTCTCGTTTAGAAACATCACGAAGTTCTAAAGATGATGGAAAACAACCATTCCAAATTACCCTAATCGGAACACTCAAATCTGCCGTAATCTAATTGATGACAAATTTTAATAGCACTTTTTAAGAAGAAAATTTTATGCGTGAGTTTATCAGCGATACGATGGCAGATCATATCCGCCAAAGATTAGCTCAAATCAATGTTCAGCAACTCACTTCTGAAAACTGCTATGAGGTTTGGCTGAAAATTCGTATGTTAGACATGGCTTTAGATGTTCCTAAAGCGCAGTGGGTAACCCAGCAAGATGTAGCCACTCATGTTGGACTAGTGTCTACCTTCATAGAGTATTGTCCTGAGGATTTTGAAAAAAAGATCTATCAGACATTAATGGTCAGAGCTCATGAGTCAGAAACTCCGCCTTCCATTTCAAGCTTAGTAACGCTTTATTTACAGAGTCTATTTAAAAAGAGCTTTTGATACTTGCTCAAAATTAGTGTACTGTGGACTTAATAAGTAGTGGCTATTTAGAATTTGAAGGAGGTTTTATTGCCTTACATTTGCCAGAAAACACTTCCGAATAGGGAAGGTCGGGCAACTTAGGCTTTTTCCTTATCACTTTGTCAGTGACAATGAGGGACTTTTTATTGACTGTAATGGTGGTAACGGACCCATCACCTAAAGTCAAATCAATAATGCATTTGATATGTTGATCATCATTTTCTGAACAAGGAAATCCATACTCGTAACGATTCTTGAATACTTTGTCATCTGCGAATCGATATAAATAAATCATGTTTTCAGCCGGTTCGGGGCGAAGACTATTATTTTCGATAAAGAGTTTTTCTAAACTACCTTCGCAGATAATATTTAAATCATTCTTTTTGGAACAAGCCAATAAGCTGAAACAAAAAAGTAAGAGTAGTATTTTTTTCATTTCACTCAACTGTTATACATCCAGTTTTATCAGTTTTCAATAATGGATCAGGACACTTCTTATTGTCCGTATGGTGAACCAGTAGAAATGAATCCGTGATCATTAACATACTACAATTATATAAAAAATTTATTTCATTTCTTTTGTAAGTTTTTTGGGGAGTGGGGTAGGTAAGGGTTTTGAAACTTCTTGAGTCAGTTCAAGGTGCTCCTCCAAAATCCGATCATCATCTGTCATTAAAGTAGCTCTTTGGATCGTATTTTCTAATTCTCTGACGTTGCCTGGCCAGGAGTAATGCAGTAAACATGCTTTTGCACTTTCATCCAAATACATATTTTCTCGAAGAACATTTTTGCTGTAGCGCTGTAAGAAGAATTCCGCTAAGGGTAAGATATCCTCAGGTCGTTTTCTTAACTCAGGGATATGTACAGGAAACACAGCTAATCGATAATAAAGATCTTCACGGAAGAGTCCATCTTGAACATGTTGGAGAAGATTACGATTGGTCGCTGCGACAATTCGAACGTCTACCGGAACAAGTTCAGTAGACCCAAGCTTTTCTACCATTTGATCTTGCAAAACTCTTAAAAGTTTGGCTTGTAAAGGCGCTGGCATTTCTCCGATTTCATCTAAAAAAAGTGTCCCACCACTCGCTTGCTCGAATTTTCCTGCTTGTGTTTTAGATGCTCCAGTAAAGGATCCTTTTTCGTGTCCAAAGAGAATCGACTCTAAAAGTGTTTCAGGAATTGCTGCACAGTTAAGCGCTATAAAAGGGCCACTAGCTCTCGTTGAATTATCATGCACATATCGTGCAACCAGTTCTTTCCCAACGCCGGATTCTCCAGTAATCAAGACTGAGGTTGCTGTGGGAGCTACTCTTAAACATCGCGAGAGAGTTTTAACCATTTCAGGATCAACCGCAATAATTTTTTTCCCTTCTGCTTTTACACTAGGGGCTTCAATACTAGTTGAACTTTTATTCGGTGGAGCGTTTTTTTTGCTAAAACTATTAGTTTCCAGAACTGGAGTTGGTTGGTAGCGTCGAATCGTCTCCACTAGCTGTTCAGGAACAAATGGTTTGATTAAAAAATCACGTGCCCCGGACTTAAGAGCTTCTATTGCAATCTTTACGTCAGCATAAGCAGTCATCACAATAATGGATAACTCAGGATTAATTTCTAAAGCCCGTTTAAGTAATTCAATACCAGTCATTCCAGGCAGTTTATAGTCGGTGACAATAATCATTGGAACCCCAGGTTGAAGAATAGGAATGACGGTTTCAGCTTTTTGGTGAGAATAAAACTCAATTAAACTCATTCGTAAAGTGACTCCAATCGCCTCGCGCAGGTCGTCATCATCTTCTATAAGCAATACAGGGTATTTCAATGGTTGTTTAGTCATAGGCAATAATATAACTGAATCAAGGACATTTATAGTAATTCAATGATGCAAGGTAGCGTGATCGTAAAGCATGCTCCATGTCCTGTGTTGTGAGCCCGGATAGTCCCACGGTGTGCTTCGATGGCATTTTTTGCAATAGATAGCCCTAGCCCAGATCCATTCACGCCAGTAGAGAAAAAGGGCTCAAACATTGAATCTATAATATTTTCAGGAATCCCAGGACCCTGATCTTCAATCTGAATTTCACAACGCTGATGGTCTGAACGAATTTTGAATTCAATGATTTGATTGGCATTTGAAACTTCTAAAGCGTTTTCCAAGATGGCAATGAAGGCATTCATTAAGGGTAATTTTTCAGCGGTGATTTTGATACTAGGATCACAATTTTGAATTTTCAGTTCAACTCTTTTTTGATCGCATAAAGGTTGAATAGCAAGTTTTGTTTCTAAGACAAGGTCCTTGAGGGAAATTAACTGAAGTTTTTGAGGACGATTTGCGACAAATTGCAACATTTCTTTGGATAACTTTTCTAAATCCAGTAATTGTTTACGCAGGCGTTGTGCAAAACTAACTTTTGTAGCCTCATCCAAATCTAGGTCACATAAATGTGATGAATAAATAAGTGCAGTAGCTAGGGGAGTTCTAATTTGATGGGCAATGCTAGCAGTCATTTTTCCCATAGCTGTCAAACGGGACTCTTGTTGTGTCTTTTGAAGATTAAGGATGTTTTGAGTAATATCTTGGATCTGAATAATAGTTCTAAAGTCTTCTTCGATCTTGATAACTTGTACAGTCTGATTAGGACTTGATGGTATATCTGACTCAATAAAGTATTCACCAGGTGTGATCGACTCTCTCCAATATTGAGGGATGGCAAATAATTGTTCTGAACTCAAAAATGGGAAAAACTGCAAAGCTGAGGGATTAAAAATTTTTACAATTTGGTTTTCTAGTAAGATTACCCCCGCTGGCATCGCCTTAATTAGGGCTGTAATTCTTTGATTTGATTCAGATAACTCCGTACTTAGTAGGTCGATTTTGCTTTGTAGCTCGGATTGTTGAGCTTCTAGCTTTTTGGACTCTTCATAAAAAAGGGTAAAGGCCGTTTGAAGAGCGTTAATGCTCGTCGGATTATTGTTGATTTCCACTAAATTCGTTGTATTAGAGTCTAAACTTAAAGTATTATCTGAAGAAATAGTCAAAATGTTTTGATGTTAATTGTATATTTATGTAATATAAGATAACTTGTAAAAGTTGTATAGAGCAAAATAATGATTAATTTAACAATATGAACGGTGTTTATATTGTTTATTTTGATGAGGCATGTATTTAATTAATCTGTGTACTATCAGATTAATTCATTTAGTTTAGGAAAAATTCGATTGAGTGAGTCAGCAAACGCAGTTCCATCGATTGAAGATAAAAATGCAACGGTTTTAGCAATCGGTGGAGAGGGCTCCACAGCAAAATCAGATGCGGGTAAAGTTCCCGTTCCTACGCTAGATTTAGCTGATAAATACCGCGATCTAAAAGAGCGTTTTTCACTACTGAATTTTCGGCAAAAGCTCCTCATTGGTATTGCCTTTTTATTGTTCATTTCTACAGTTTTAGTTGTCTCAATTACCGGGCAGAAAAAGGACGACTATAGAATTTTATTTAATAGTTTGAACCAGAATGATGGCGCAGCTATTATTGCCGCGCTGCAGCAGTTGAATGTTCCATATAAGTTTACTGAAGGTGGAGGAGCTATTATGGTTCCCGAGTCCGCTGTATATGAAACACGCTTAAAACTTGCTGGTCAAGGTCTACCGAAGGCTGGTAATGTTGGTTTTGAGTTATTAGAAAATCAAAAATTAGGTACTAGTCAATTTGTCGAACAGGTAAATTACCAGCGTGGTTTGGAGGGGGAGCTGGCAAAAAGTATTAGTTCTCTGGGGCAAGTCAAATCCGCACGAGTAATGTTAGCCATACCAAAACAAACTGCGTTTATGCGAGAGCAGGAACGACCTACGGCCTCCGTGGTTGTAACGATGCACCCTGGGAGATTTTTAGACGAGCAAGCAGTTGCTGCAATTACTAATTTAATTGGTTCTGCAGTCCCCAATATGGGGGCAAATCGCGTTACGATTATTGATTCAGAGGGGAGTTTGCTTGCTCCAAATCCACAGCGTGCAAGTGGCCTAGATTCAACACAACTGAAATATGTTGCTGAAGTGGAAGGATCTTTATCTAAGCGAGTTATCGAAATTTTAGAGCCTGTAACAGGTAAAGACAACGTTAAAGCAACTGTTACAGTTGACATGGACTTTAATGAGTTAGAAAGAACCGAGGAAACATTTGGTCGTAATTCACCACCAAACCCATCCTCTATTCGCAGTCAGCAATCTACTGAGGCAAGTACTCCTACAACCCCATCTACTGGAATCCCTGGAGCAACTACGAACCAACCTCCTGGGCAAGCGCAGGCTCCAATTAACAACGCAGCAGGTGCTGCGAATAATAATCCCCAAAATTTAAATCCTCCTCCCGGTGCTGGAACTAGCAACACATTACGGAAGGACAATACGATCAATTACGAAGTTGATAGGGCTATTCAACGTGTCAAAGGTGAAAAAGGCCAAGTTCGACGTGTTTCTGCTGCTGTTGTTCTTAACTTAAAAACGCCTCCTGGGGTGGATGCAAATGGTAAGCCCTTAAAGCCAGTGCCTTACACCAATAAAGAAATTGATGATATTAAGGGTCTTGTACGTGATGCCATTGGTTATGCAGAGAAACGAGGCGATAGTATTAGCGTTGCGAATATCGCATTTCGACCTGAAGTGCTTGAGTCTGTTCCGTTTTATCGAGAACCCGGAATTATTGCTCTAGCTAAAGAATTCTTTAAATTTGCCATCATTCTTGGTGCTTTAGCTCTTGTATTCTTCAGTGTTGTTAAGCCTCTCCTCTTTCCGAAGGTGGACGAGGAAGAAGCGCAAAACTTGGAGGATGAGTTTGACGAGAAAGTTAAGGCTGAGATGGCCTCGATGTCACCTCAGGCACGTGAACGTAAACGTATGGAGCTTGAGTTAGAGCGTGAACGTAAACGTGTTCAAGAAGAGGAAGAGCGCGCACGAATCGAAGCACAGAAGAAAGAAGAAGAAGAGAATCGTAAGCGTCAAGAGGAGTCGAAGAAAGCTGAATACGAGGAATTGGTTAAGTATGCGTATGATTACGTCACCAATGATCCAAGGGTTGTTGCCGGTTTATTTAAGCAATGGTTAAGTGAGGATGCTGCTAAGGTGATGGCTGCTAAAGATGCGGCCCCACCTCCAGCAGCGTAATTCAATAAAGGATATTCATAATGGCTGAAGAAGATCAGGAAGAAGCCCCACGACAACTATCGATTGCTGAAGCCTTAAAAGAGGGTGTTAAGAACGCCTCTCAAGGAGGTATGCAGACCTACGAGGACTTAGATGGAGCATCTAAGGCTGCTGTGGTTCTTTTAGCGGTTGGTGCGGAAGCTGGAGCAGAAGTACTTCGCCAAATGACACCAATGGAAGTACAAAAGCTTTCTGGGAAGATGGCTGTTGTTCGTTCATTGAGTAGAGATTTGGTTTTGGATGTTCTTCGAGAGTTCCGAGATGTGACATCCAATAATGCTCAAGTTGCATTTGATACAGATTCTTTTATGCAGAACATGTTAACCAAAGCCATGGGTGCTGAGGGAGCATCTGACTTGTTGGGGCGTTTAGAGTCTACTCTTGATATGTCAGGGATTGAGACTTTAAAGAGGATGGAGTCGGATGTTCTTTATGAAATGATTAAGGCTGAGCATCCTCAAATTATTGCGACGGTATTGGTGTTCTTAGAGGCTCCGCAAGCCGCTGCGGTATCCAAGTTATTTCCAGATGATTTAAGAAATGAGCTAATGCTGCGTGTGGCTTTGTTAGAAAAAGTACAACCTGCAGCCCTCAAAGAGTTAAATGAGGTTATGTCACGGTCAGTGGGACCAGATGCTGACTTCAGAAGAAGTTCAGTTGGTGGGGTTGTGCCTACAGCTGAGATTTTAAATATGCTGTCAGGCGGTTTGGATCAGCTTGCACTCGATAAGATTAGATCATATGACCCTGAGCTAGCTGAAGCGATCATTGAAAAAATGTTTGTATTTGAAGACTTTATTGAAATCGAAGATCGTTCTTTACAAACTTTACTCCTAGAAGTTACGCAAGACTCATTAGTCATCGCTCTCAAAGGCGCGAGTCCCAAATTACGTGAAAAAATATATCGGAATATGGCTAAAAGGGCTGCAGATAGTGTTCGTGAGGATCTTGAAACACGGCCTCCTGTTAAGATTCAAGAAGTTGAAGAGCAGCAAAAAGATATCATACGAATTGCTAGAGCCTTGTCTGCTGAAGGTCGAATGCAGATGGAACGTGGCAAACAAGCTGATTCTTTCCTCTAAAGAATGGACCGATAAGACATGTCTGCTTTCGAAGAGCCAGATGATGAGCAGTTGTTAACAAAATGGCAACCACCATCTTTTGATCCTCCCAAGCCACCCAAAAAACCTAAAGCTCCACCTATTCAATACCCAACAGTTGAGGAGGTTGAGCAGATTAGAGCGTCAGCTCGTCAGGATGCTTATGATGTTGGCTTGTCGGAAGGATTTAGCAAAGGCAGAACGGATGGGTTTGAACAGGGACAAAAAGAAGGTTATCAAGTTGGCTATCAGCAAGGCTACACTGATGCAGAGGGTGAAACTAGACGCTTACATCATGCGTTAGATCAATTGCTAAAAGCAATTGATGGTATGCCAGAAGCAATTGCAGAACCGATGGTTGATTTATCTTATAGCATTGCAATGCGTGTAGCTGCCAATGAACGTATGACGCGAGGGCCATTTGTAACTGCGGTTCAAGATGCCTTGATGCGTTTACCAAGACCTGGATCAAGTTTGTTTTTAAGAATTCGGGATGCAGAAAAAGAGGTTTGGGAAAAATTGGTAGATGATCCAGGTATGCCGTTTAAATGCACCATACTCATTGATGGTGATGTTCAACCTGGTGATGCATTTGTTGAGATTGATGGTGCAAGAATTAATATTGGTCAGTCAGCAAGAGTTGCAATCGTACGTGCTGCTTTAGGGTATGAACTGACAAAAGAACAAGTTCAATTAATGCAGTCTCCGATGGAAACAGATAAAGAAGATTTTCAAAATTTAGATTTAGTCCAGGATGGACAGGTTCAAGGGGATGGTCCTGATGACTCTGATTTAATTCCACCCTCCTCTGATGCAAATCCAGTGAGGGGTGAATAATGTTGCTCCAACCTCAAGAGGTTGCTCAGCATCTTAACTACCTGAAGGAAAAATTGGATAGTTATCCAAGGTCAATTCGCGAAGGAAGGTTAAAAAGGGTATCAGGAATTGTATTAGAGGTTGAGGGGCTTCCTCTGACTATTGGCGCAGGTGCCGTCATTCTTTCTCAGGTCAATGGTAAAACTTATGATGCGGAATGTATTGGGTTCAATGGTGGCATTACCTATTTAATGCCGATTGATTTTATGGAAGGCATTTCTCCTGGAGCGCTTGTTTATCCCAATAATACCCCGATCGATTTTGGTTCCCATTACATCACAACGAGCGCTATAGAAGCTTTACCAATTGGTGAAGAATTACTTGGCAGAGTTGTTGATGGCATGGGGCGTCCAATTGATGGAAAGGGCAGTTCAGGGAAAAAAATGGCCCAAAGTGTGACTCGATCACTCAATCCGCTTGATCGCTCACCTATCCATGAACCTCTTGATGTGGGAATTAAGGCTATTAACGGTATGTTAACAGTAGGTCGTGGTCAGCGCGTTGGAATCTTTGCTGGAACCGGTGTAGGGAAAAGTGTTTTACTCGGAATGTTAGCGCGTAATTGTGTTGCTGATGTCATTGTGATTGGTTTAGTTGGTGAGCGTGGTCGAGAAGTGCGGGAATTTATTGAAGAAACCTTAGGACCAGAGTCTTTTAAACGTGCCGTGGTAGTTGCCGCGCCTGCAGATGCCTCACCTTTAGCTCGAGCAAAAGGAGCTTCCTATGCCACAGATGTAGCGACTTGGTTTAGAGATAGTGGTAAACACGTTGTTTTGATTATTGATTCTTTGACACGATTTGCAATGGCTCTTCGTGAAATAGGTCTAAGTCTAGGGGAAGTTCCTGTTGCTAGGGGATATCCACCAAGTGTCTTTGCTAAGATGCCTGAATTAGTTGAAAAAGTGGGTAATGGTGCAAATCCGAATTCCTCAATTACAGCTTTTTATACTGTTTTATTGGAAGGGGATGATGTGAATGATCCTGTTGCAGATACGGCTAGGGGAATTTTGGATGGCCACTTTTTCCTTTCTCGTCAATTGGCTGATAGTGGGCACTATCCAGCGATTGACGTTGAAAAGTCAATTTCGCGTGTTATGCCAAAGGTGGTGTCTAGAGAGCATTTAATGGCAGCAAGAAGGATTAAGCAGCTCTATAGTAGATACATGAGCGGGCGCGATCTGATTTCTATGGGGGCTTACGTTCCAGGAAGCGATGGAGATCTCGATGCAGCAATTCAAGCTTGGCCTAAAATACAAGTTTTTTTACAACAGGAAGTAGAGAGTAGTTTTGCCATTACAGATACGATTGAAATGATCAGTTCGGTGGTTCAGTAAATGAAAGCCATTCACCTACTTTTAAAAGTTGCCAAAATTAAAGAAGATATTGCTATGGCAAAAGCTAGAAAAATTGCCAAGCAAGCTGCCGAAACCTTAAAGTTCCAAGGACAGGTGATTTCTTATGCAAAAGAATACGAAAATCAAATACTTGATGGAGGTAAAGCTGGTACAAAAGTTGCTTTCATTCAGGATGCTGATGCCTTTAGAGCGAAGTTGTTGGAAAGCTCAAGAGCTATGGATAAGCAAGTTAATGACTTACAAGTTGGGGCCAAACACATCTTAGATGAGGCCATGAAAGCAAAAATGAAATCAGAGGGTCTCAGTAAATTAGCTGAGAAAGACCTGAAAAACGAGCAGAAAAAGAGAGAGAAATCCGAAGAGATGCAGTTTGAAGATTTATTGGCAGCTCGGACAGGTGTACGAACTGGCACGGAAAATGCTTAATACTTAGAAAACATTTGGAGTTTCTATGAAAAATCTAACTATTAACAATGCATCTCATCCCGGACGTATGGACACTGTCAAAAATGGCAATCCACTATCCAATGCTAATTTAAATGACCTAGATAGCTTACTCGATAGTTTATTCTTAACTCAACTGGACTCTGCAAGTATGGCATTGTCGAATCCATCTCCTGATAATACGGGGACAAAAAATCCATCAAAAGAGACTCTTGCAGATAGTCAAGATGCACTCAATAAAGATGTTAATTCATTGAATTTAGTTGACGCAATGGAATTGGCCGCCTCTCAAGCGTTGCTTCAATCGCCCGTCCCAACATCTAAAAATGACACAAATTTTGGTAATTCATTATCAAGTTCTCTTCAATTGAGCTCTATTGGGCTAAATAATGAATCACTTTCTGACAATACGCGTGTCGGTATCGCAAATCAGAATTTATTGAATATTTTAAATGGTGCAGTACCGCAGAATCTAACGAATATACCTAATTCTTTAAATACTGTCAGTTTAACGAATGCTTCTAATTTGGTTCCTAATACCCCTATAAAAGATAGTTTGCAAGATATGAATACTAGTTCTGAGAATGCTCAGAACCTAAACCCTTTAGGCATCAATATCGCAGTTGATAAATTGATGAATCCTGTATTGAAAGATCTGAAAGTTCAGGAAATTTCTAGTAGTTCACTTCAAAGTCAGCCTATTGCAGCAAATCAAGATATTAAAGTTGCTAACATATCGGACG
>Ga0164296_1001822_pt1 | contig 21944 bp, 16 predicted proteins | sample GEODES057metaG_FD_113533 | JGI IMG/M metagenome (GOLD analysis project Ga0164296, IMG submission 113533) | Dystrophic lake water microbial communities from Trout Bog Lake, Wisconsin, USA - GEODES057 metaG | ecosystem: Environmental > Aquatic > Freshwater > Lake | place: USA: Trout Bog Lake...
AACGATGACCCAAACAAGGGACACCGCCCAGGCGAAGGCAGTTGCTGTGGCTAGGAAGTTTGCGCCTAAGTGGTATTACAATAATCTGAAGGCTGATGCCACAGATATATTGAATGCCTCGTTAGAGCCACACTCCGATGTGAGGGTATCGCACGAGGGAGCAGCCATCCCAATTCCAACATTGGGTGCGGAGTCAGTAGCGGGGCATCGTTTCGATGTTACGGTAAAGGATCCTGTAGGTAGCGAAGGAAAGCCAGTGAACATTGTGTTTGTAAGGGTCAGGTATTTTGTAGTAACAACAACAGGGCTGGCAGTGCCAGTGGACCCTGCTGATTTCTGCAAGTTTACCGACAACAGCAAACACCCTATTGTGCTTACGCTTCCTGCCGCACAAGCAGGGATGCCAATAGCAATCAGTAGTTGCTATGTGGATGCACAAGGGAACGAAGGGGCTTATAGCAATGTTGTGGACTTGAACATTTCGTAGGGCAATTTTCTGAACCATGATTTAAAAGGATTCAAAAGATTAAAAGGATTTTTACTATCCCGTTAATCCCTAAAATCACAATAATCTAGGTTCAGATAAAATTTAAGGGAGTCACCTTTCGGTGTCGCAGTCCTGCACAAGGATAAGAAAGCGATGGGAGAGAAAAAGCATATTAGTCCCCCAATTGCTGCAAAGTGGTTGGGGGATTTTTTAATTTTTATAAAGTCTTTACTAACATTTAAAAAACAGTTGGAATGGCATTTGTGTAGAGAAGCTTATCTTTACTTTTTGTAAAATTCTTACAACAGAAGAGGGGGACTGATAAAAGATTATGGGAGAATTCAAAGACACAAATAAAATTATAAGTCTTTTTAGTGGGGCTGGAGGTATGGATATAGGTTTTGAAATGGCTGGCTTTGAAACTGTTGTAGCCGTTGAGAATGACATTTCCTGTTGTTCAACGCTTAAAAAAAATCGCCCTCATTTATCTGTGATTCATGGAGATATAACTAAAATAACTACCGAAGAAATATTGAGAATTGGCTGCTTAAAACCTACAGAAGCAGCACTTGTGATAGGGGGGCCACCTTGTCAGCCGTTTAGTTTGGCTGGCAAAAGAATGGGAATGGATGATTCAAGAGGAAAGCTTGTATTGGAATTCATTAGGGTTGTAAGAGAAAGTTTACCCAAGGTATTTGTGATGGAAAATGTTCGTGGAATGGTAAATTGGCAAGATGGAAAAGCTATTGAAGCTATAATGAATGAAATTGCTGAACCAATATATTTCGATGGGCAAGAATACTCTTACAAAGTTAATAGAACAATATTAAATGCTGTTGATTATGGTGTTCCTCAATATCGAGAACGTGTTTTCTTGGTTGGTAACCGATTAAATAAAACATTTGAATTTCCTGAACCTACTCATACTGATGTAGAAAATAGGACATTAAATATGTTTGGGAAGAATAAATTAAAGTATAAAACAGTTTGGGATGCAATAGGGAATTTGCCAGAAGCGGATGCCCCTTCTGAAACAGCGGTACGCATATCTGAAACAATAAAAGATAGAATTGTAAAATATGGCTATTAAGAATCATCAAAAAACGGCACATTCTCCTTCAACTCTTGAAAAAATAGAAGTTGTACCGATTGGCGGCAAGTTGGCGGACATCGCACAAACCTTTGGCTCAACTTATAGAAGGCTTGACCCAAATAAGCCATCACCAACTGTTACAAGAAGCGGTTATCGTGATTTTATACATCCTTATGAAAATAGAATGTTGACAGTTAGGGAATTGGCTTGTTTGCAGACTTTCCCATTGGAATGGGAATTTATAGGCACTCGATTAGATTCGTATAGCAGCAAAAGGATTGTTACAATGACACAGTTTGGACAAGTAGGCAACGCTGTGCCGCCATTACTTGCAAATGCAGTTGCAAATGCAATAAAAGAACAATTTTTTACAAATGAAACAGATGATAAATAGCTATATCCAGTCACCCTCAGATTTAGTAACTACCCAAGAAGCCCATCGAAACGGTTTTTTAGAGTACGCTCTTAGAAAGAGTAAAGAGTCAATTCCATATATAGATAAAGCCAAAGTGTTAAAATTTATTTTGGAACAGAAGACAAAGACCCCAAAAGATATTTTAGCACTTGATGAAATAAAAACTAGTTGTTATGAGGCTGCCGGAGTTTCTGTAAAAGCTAATAATTATTTAAGCGATGAAGACCTGAATTCAATACTTCTGGAATTTATCAAAGAATTTCTTGAACCTGCAGGAGATAAATATATTGAGGAACTTATTTTTCGATATTTATTGACGCTAGGTGACGCACTCGGCGGAAGAATGAGAAATTTAGTTGGTGCTATTGCTAATGAAAAATTTACGAGATATGTTATCTCTCAATTAGAAGTTCTGGATTTAGACTTTAAATACTTCAACAAAAAATCAAAATCTTGGCTTGATGAAGAAGATTATTCAATAGACCAAGTCACAGATATTCGTTCCATCCAATGGACTTTAAAAACAAATGAAAAGAGACAATTGATATACAATCTAACTATTCCTATTGTAAAGAAAAACATTGATTTAGTTGTACTTAATTGCCATGAGGATGATTTAAGCGGGGAGGTTTTCAAAAGTATAATTCAAGAAGCTAATAACTATCACATAATTGGGGAACTGAAAGGAGGTATTGACCCTGCTGGAGCGGATGAACATTGGAAGACTGCGAATACTGCCCTTTCAAGAGTTAGGGAGAGCTTCAAAAAGTATGGTATCAATATCCCTCTTGTATTTATTGGTGCTGCGATTGAAGTAAGTATGTCGAAGGAAATTTTTAGTCAATATTCAAATGGAGAAATTGCTAACTGCGCAAATTTGACATATGATAATCAGTTTGTTAGCTTGTGTAATTGGTTGGTGTCGATGAAATAAACAAAAACTTGTAAATGGAAAAAGAAACAATAGGCTTAGCATTACCTACCGTATTTTCGATCAATACGATTTTGGACGTTTTAGATTGGCATTTTCATTCATTTTATAAAGAAGAAGGCGCATCAAGATTACCTGTTTTAGCTATTCATGCAATCTATGAGTGTTTAATAAGTGAATTTAAAAGATTTAACAAGAAACAATTGTTGCCAATAGAAAGTCACACATCAGCCGATTCGAGAAGTGGAAGGATTGGAGATATTGAAGTGATTGATGAAAATAAACGGTCTTTTGAAGCAGTAGAAGTAAAGCATGGTATTACAATTTCTTTACAGCTTGTTTTGGATGCTTACGCCAAGTTTCAAACTACACCTGTAAATAGGTATTATATACTATCAACTGCACCACAAGCCGAAAAGGACGAATGGGATAAAATACAAATAGAAATACAACGCATCAAGAATGTTCACGGTTGTCAATTGATAGTAAACGGAATAATGCCATCACTTAAATATTATCTGCGACTACTCGATAATACTTTTGAATTCATCGATAAGTATGTGAAACTACTTGAAAATGATACAGCCTTAAAATTTGAACACAAAGCGAGGTGGAATGAGATTATAAGTATGTTGAGATAAATTTACAGGTTTCCCACTGGTGCGAGTGTTCAGCGAAGCTAGTCACACGTGCTTTCTAGTCAAACTAGTTTCCAACTGGAATATGCTTAGATAAATAAAAGTGCAGCTACTACCTACAGGTGGGCTGCACTTTTTTTTATTAATATCCCTAATATTCGTTTTCAAACAATTCACTTACATCACAGAAGCAATCATTATCGCTACTCTTTCTCCATCCATTGCCGCACTCACAATGCCACCTGCATAGCCAGCACCTTCGCCACAGGGGTATAGGTTTTTTATCTGTGGATGCTGCAAACTTTCATTGTCCCTAGGGATGCGAACAGGGGAGGAGGTGCGGCTTTCTGTAGCCACCACCACTGCTTCATTGGTATAATATCCTCTCATTTTCTTGCCAAAAGCCTTTAAACCCACTTGTAAGGTTTTGTGTATAAAAGGAGGTAAGGCTTCACTTAAATCTGCCGCTTTAATTCCTGGAACATAACTACAATCAGGGAAATTGGTAGAAACCTTTCCATTGCAAAAGTCCTCCATACGCTGCGCCGGCGCAACAAACCTACCCCCTCCAATTTCATAGCATCGCTGCTCAATTGATTGTTGGAAGTGGAGAAGGAGGAGAGGGTTGTCAGCAATCGGGAATTGGGAATCGTAAGTCGCAAGTTGTGGGTGGACTAGCGGTTCACGACTTCCGATTTCCGACTGTTTAAAATATTCCACAGCATCCTTCTCATCCACCGTCACAACCATACCACTATTCGAGTATGGATTATTACGTTTACTAGGGCTCCATCCATTTACCACCAACTCGTTTGCAGCAGTGGCGGCGGGGGCAATAATACCACCAGGACACATACAAAAACTAAACACAGCACGACCATTTACCTGTTCCACCAAACTATAAGAAGCAGGAGGCAGATGCTCGCCACGTAGCAACGTATTGGAGGAAGGAAGGTTATATTGGATGCTATCAATGAGGGCTTGTGGGTGTTCTATCCGAACGCCGAGGGCAAAAGGTTTTGCGTGTATCAATATGTTTTTATGGTAGAGCAATTCGAATATATCCCGTGCAGAATGCCCAGTGGCAAGAATCACAGCATCTGCATTGAGGGTAATTCCTTTTAATGTCTTTACCCCAATAATGGTATTGTCTTTAATAATAAAATCCGTCACTTTTTCTTCAAACAAAAACTCCCCACCATAGCCAATGATAGCTTCCCGCATTGCTGTGATGATATTGGGTAATTTGTTGGTGCCAATATGTGGATGGGCTTCGTACAATATCTTTTCTTCTGCCCCAAACTGCACAAAAAGATTGAGGATGCGATTGATATTTCCCCGCTTGTTGCTGCGGGTATAAAGCTTTCCGTCGCTATAAGTGCCAGCACCACCTTCACCAAAACAGTAATTGCTTTCTGGATTGATGATGCCTTCTTTATTCAATATTGCCAAATCCCTGCGTCGAGACCGAACGTCTTTACCTCGTTCTACAATGATTGGTTTAATGCCTAATTCCATCAATTGCAAAGCAGCAAACAACCCAGCAGGGCCAGCCCCAACGATAATTACGCTCTTTGTTGCATTGCTTACGTCTTTAAATTGAATGGTATCTGTGGGGCGATTTGTAAATGGCTCATCAATAAAAACAAGAAGGGTAATATTTATCCAAATCTGCCGAGAACTACGGGCATCAATGGATTGTTTCAGTTTATAAAAGCCAGTTATGCTATTGGTGTTCCTACCTGTTTCCTTGGAAATATAGTCTTTGATAATGGCAGTATCCTCAGCCTCGTGTGGCTTTACCTTTATAGAAAGTTGTTGTTGCATATTGTGTCAGGTGTTTATCCTAAAAACAGATTTTTATTTTAACCACAAGGTACACAAGGGAATCACAAAGTTCACTAGAATTTATTCATTTAATAGTGTTCTTAGTGTTTCTTTTCCTTGTGTTCTTTGTGGTAAACTATGCTTTAAAAAGGCAAATCATCCACCAATTCATCTGGCGGAGGTGGAATATTACTGTAGTTTGTTTCAGGCATTTCGTCTTGTTGCCCCAATTTCACAGTTTCAATTCTCCAAGCATCAAGGTTGGTAAAATAACTCTCTTTACCGTCCTTCACCCATTTTGTGCCCCTTACGTTGAACTGTACTTTTATTTCTTCGCCAATAGTAAACCTGTCAATCAAAGCGGTTTTATCCTGTACACACTGAAATTTTATATAGTTGGTAATAGTCCTTCCACCTATGTCTTCACTTTTTTCAATTACAAACTCCCTCGATTTAAAGGTTTCCGTACGTTGCATTGTGTCGTACTTGACTGTTAGTTTTCCTGTTATTTCGTAACTCATATTTATTTTATTAGTTGCGGTAAAAATAATGTTTTGTAAGGTGAAGCCATAAATTTTTGCTAACACTGCTCTATAAGTCTCATAAATACTGAGAAAGAGTATGCGTTGTAAACGTAACGACCCAAATAAATAGACTAATAAATAAAATAAACAGATCTGTTTTAAATAAAAACAATACTGTTTATTTTGAACATACTCATTCTAAATTGAAGCTAAAGCCTACCAAACGACGAAACGAAATTAAATTTATTAATACTTGAGCAAAATCATGTTTTTATTTACCTCAATTCTCATCAAAAAATATATCTTCACACTTTAACTCTACACATCAATGCGTCGCATATCTTCTATAGTTTTATTGCTCTGTTTTTTTATCATACAAGATATAAAATCCCAAAATATATCCGTTTCCTACAGCGGATACCCGATTGATGGTAATACAAAAAAAGATTCATCAATGTCCGCTTTCCTGTCAGGGTACAGAGACAGTGTTTCTAAATCAATGGGTGCAGTAATTGGCTTTTCGGTAAGTGGACTCACCAAGCATCAACCCGAAAGTGGGTTGGGAAATTTTATGGCAGATGCTGTAAAAACGATTGGGGAGCAGGTATTTAAGCAGTCAATAGATGCCGCTTTTATAAATTATGGCGGGATAAGGTCCTATCTACCCAAAGGCGATGTGACAATGGGGACTATCTTCGAATTGATGCCTTTTGATAACCTACTAATTCTCCAAAAGGTTAAAGGCGATTCTCTATTATCATTCTTAAATCATATTGCAAATAAAAATGGATGGCCTTTGAGTGGCATAACGATGGGTATAAAAGATAAAATGGCGGTGGATGTTTTAGTAAATGGAAAAGCGCTATCCACTGATAGCACTTATATAATTGCTAATTCCGATTATATAGCAAATGGAGGGGACAATACCAATATGTTGAAGGTATTTCCACAATTAACAAGGGGATATTTGATAAGGGATGCGCTGATAGCTTACGTAAAACAATTGACTGAACTAGGAAAACCCATTGATGCAAAAACAGAAAAAAGAATTGTATATGCCAATTGATAGACGTAAATTTTTGAAGCAAACAGCTATTGCAGGAGGGGCATTGTTGGCATCATCAATAGCAGGGGATGTTTTTGCAGAAAAGAATGTTACAAAAGACACGCTGACAATATTGCATACAAACGATGTTCATAGTAGGTTAGACCCATTCCCGATGGATGGAAGTAAAAATGCAGGACTTGGGGGAGTGGCAGCAAGGGCAACAATTATTAAGCAGATAAGGCAAGAAACAGAAAATGTTTTGTTGTTAGATGCAGGGGACATTTTTCAGGGTACACCTTATTTTAACATCTACAAAGGCGAACCTGAAATAAAAGCAATGAGTATGATGGGATACGATGCCTGCACTATGGGCAACCACGACTTTGATGCGGGATTAGAAAATTTTGCTACCCAACTAAAGCACGCCAACTTTCCTGTCCTGCTTTGCAACTATGATTTCACCAATACGCCAATGGAAAATAAATCAGTTCCATATAAAATATTTCAAAAAGGGAATATCAAGGTGGGTGTGTTTGGTGTAGGGATTGAAATGAAAGGGCTTGTGCCGGAGAATTTATATGGCAATACCATTTATAAAGATCCGATTGAGTGTGCCAACACAACCGTTGATTTTTTGAAAAGGCATGATTGTGATATGATAATTTGTCTTTCCCATTTAGGCGACAAGTATGACGACAATAAAATAAGCGATGAGATTTTGGCAAAAGAAACATACCATATCGATTTGATTTTGGGAGGACATACACATCGCTTTTTTCCAGAACCAAGAAAGTACTCTAACAAAAATGGTGGGGATACTTTGGTGAATCAAGTAGGGTGGGCAGGGTTGCAACTAGGCAGATTGGACTATAATTTTGACCGACAAAAAAAGAAAAATCTGCTGAAAGCCAATACTGTCTTGATTGGAAGAAAAAACGGAAAATAAAAATTTTTTTTTCCACAAAAAGTATCCATATTCGCAGTCCCAATAGATATTTAAAGGGTAAAAGCCTGATATTTCTAAGACAACCCTAAAATGAGAAAAAATTTTACTAACAACAACTTGAATTAAATTATGGGTACTAGTAACGTTTCCAAAACTGCTGACAATGTGTGGAGCAATTGCTTGAAAATTATTAAAGACATCGTGGAATGGCAGCATTTTAAAACGTGGTTTGAGCCTATTACGCCCGTTGAACTAAAGGGCAATGTGTTGATGATACAAGTGCCTTCCCAGTTTTTTTATGAATACTTGGAAGAACATTATGTGAATCTTTTGGCTAAGACTTTAAAAAGAGAATTAGGAAAAGAAGCTCGTTTGGAGTATAGGATAATGGTGGATAGTGGCAATGGTCGCAATGGCAGTATGGACGTACCTACAAGTGGAAGTAAAACTTTCAACCACAATGAAATGAATTTCCCATTGGTGATTGACAATCCTGTCAAAAATCCCTTCGTGATTCCTGGGTTGAAGAAGATGCAGATTGATCCGCAACTTAATCACAATTATACTTTTGATAGCTATGTGGAAGGGGATAGCAACCGTGTGGCAAGAAGGGCTGGCAAAACAGTAGCAGACAAACCAGGAGGGAATTCATTTAATCCATTGGTAATTTATGGTGGTGTAGGTTTGGGCAAAACGCATTTGGCTCAAGCAATTGGTAACGATGTGAAAAGATTGCATCCAAACAAGGTTGTTTTATATGTAAGTAGCGAAAAGTTTATTAATCAGTTTCAAGACCATAGCCGTAATAATGCGATTAATGATTTTATCCATTTTTATCAATTGATTGATGTGTTGATAATAGATGATGTACAATTCTTTGCGAGGGCTGAGAAGAGTCAGGATGCTTTCTTCGCAATTTTTAATCATCTTCATCAAACTGGAAAGCAACTAGTGCTAACCAGTGATAAATCCCCAAAAGATTTGGATGGTTTGCAAGAGAGGTTGTTAAGCCGTTTCCGTTGGGGATTAAGTGCAGATATTCAATTGCCAGATTACGAAACTAGGATTCAGATTCTTGAGCGGAAAATGAAGAACGATGGTTTGGACATGAGCAAAGAAGTTGTAAAATATGTAGCCTATAATATTACAACAAACGTTCGGGAGCTTGAAGGTGCATTGATTTCTCTTTTGGCTCAGTCTTCATTGAATAGAAAAGAGATTGATTTGGAATTGGCAAAGAAAGTGTTGAGAAACTTTGTTAAAACTAGCAGCAAAGAAATAACTATAGATGCAATACAAAGAATGGTGTGCGAATACTTTGGAGTGCATTATGAAAGGCTTCAACAGAAAACACGTAAGCGAGAAATTGTTCAAGCTCGCCAGATTACTATGTTTTTAGCAAAATCATTCACAAAAAACTCTTTAAAAACAATTGGGGAACATTTTGGTGGTCGTGACCACACTACTGTAATACATTCCTGCCAAACCGTAAAAGATTTAATGGACACTGACTCCGTATTTCGTGAGAACGTAATGGAAATTACTCAGAAAGTGCAACTAGCTTCTATGTAAACTTTACAAAAAGCAACCAATTACTCGGGCTTATACAGCAAAAGATTCATTAATGAATGATTTGTTGAGTAAGCCCGCTAAGTTTCTAGGAAATATTTAATATTTTGTTTTGCCATTCAATCCCACATCCCTATTTTTGCACCCCTCTCTGAAAAAGGAGTAAGGACGGTGAGATGGATGAGTGGCTGAAATCAGTAGTTTGCTAAACTGCCGTACGGGTTAAACTGTACCAAGGGTTCGAATCCCTTTCTCACCGCACTTTAAAAGTGCATCCAAACGGGAAGTAGCGCAGGCCGGTAGCGCACCTGGTTTGGGACCAGGGGGTCGCAGGTTCGAATCCTGTCTTCCCGACACCTTAAAAAGCTGTCTCTTAATTGAGGCAGCTTTTTTTGTTTATGAAATTAAACTATTTCGCCTTGCCCTTATCTTTTTAAAATGCTTCTTAATAATAAAACTGCTTCAATGAAACATGTATTATTCTTTTTTCTTTTCTTGTGCGTAATTGGAATTGCTAATGGGCAAAATTCTTCAAATAATATTTCTAGGGTATGGGTGGCTGATAATGGCGATGGCACCTATAAAAACCCAATCATCCACGCTGATTATTCCGATCCTGACGTAATTAGGGTGGGCGATGATTATTATCTAGTTGCTTCTAGCTTCAATTATGTGCCGGGTATTCCAATCCTGCATTCCAAGGATTTAGTAAACTGGACAATAATCGGAAACATATTTACCCACCAACCTCCTTTTGAAAGGTATGATAGTGTACAACATGGCGGTGGTGTTTGGGCTCCTTCTATCCGTTTTCATAATGGGGAGTTTTACATTTATTATCCCGACCCTGATTTAGGAATTTATATGGTGAAAGCAAAGAATCCTTCGGGACCTTGGAGTGAGCCATTGATGGTAAAAAAAGCAAAAGGTTGGATTGATCCCTGTCCTTTTTGGGAAGAAGATGGTAAAGCCTACTTGGTGAATGGGATGGCTGGGAGTAGGGCGGGAATAAAAAGCAGTCTTATTTTGAGTCGAATGAGTACCGATGGTACACACCTTTTGGATGATGGCGTACTTATATTTGACGGTCACGATAAAAACCCAACGATCGAGGGTCCAAAGATGTATAAACGTAATGGTTATTACTATTTGATGGCACCTGCTGGTGGTGTTGGCGGTGGTTGGGAACTAGCAATGCGCAGTAAAAACATCAACGGCCCTTATGAGCAAAAAGTTGTTTTGGAACAAGGCGCTTCAACAACGAATGGTCCTCACCAAGGGGGATGGGTAGAAACGCAAACTGGTGAAAGTTGGTTCATTCATTTTCAAGACAAAGATGCTTATGGAAGGATTGCTCACCTTGAACCTGTAAAATGGATAAATGATTGGCCAATGATGGGCATTGATAAAGATGGCAAAGGCATTGGAGAACCTGTATTGACTTATAAAAAGCCTAATGTTGGTAAAACATATCCCATCGTTACTCCTCAGGAGTCCGATGAGTTCAATGGCAATAAATTGGGGCTTCAATGGCAGTGGGATGCCAATCCGCAAAGTAATTTCTGTTTTCCTGCTGGTAGCAGCTATGGTTTCTTGCGTTTATTTAATGTAACAGTACCGGATAATTTTATCAACTTTTGGTCTGTCCCGAATCTATTGACACAAAAATTCCCTGCACCAAATTTCTCTGCGGTCACCAAATTTACTTTTACCCCAAGAACTGATGACGAAGAGTCTGGGTTGATTATTACTGGCATTGATTATTCATACATCTCTTTGAAGAAAACGCCGAAAGGATTGGTTGTTTCCCAAACGAAATGTATTGATGCCGAACACGGAAAGCCTGAACTAAAAGGAGAAGAGATAGTGGTAAATAATACCACACTTTATTTTAAAGTAACTGTCAAAAACATAGACCCTAATTCTCCTGATTACGCTACTTACAACAATGCCGAAAACAGCAAATACGGCAATGCACTTTGCACTTTCAGCTATAGCGAAGATGGCAAAACCTTCAAATCAATTGGTGAACCTTTTGCTGCCAAGAAAGGCAAATGGGTAGGTGCCAAAGTCGGCATATTTGCCATCCGAAAAGGAAAAACCTATGAAACGGGCTATGCGGATTATGATTGGTTTAGGATAGAAAAATAAATTGTGATTTAATGATTTGAATGATATAATGATTTTAGTAAGCACATTTAAATAAAACTCCGTGTCTCAGTGGCAATTTATTTTGCCACTGAGACACGGAGAATACTGAGAAAAACGAAAATCAATACTACTGGAAGGAAAAATCATTAAATCATCTGAATCATTCAATCATTATTCATTGTTCTGCTTGGGTGGCGCCTCATCGCAAGGGCGTTTTGGGCGCATCCTCATTTCTATTTCCACATACATTTTGTACTGCTCATCAGTCAGCACTTCCTTAATTTTTGCATCACGCTCTTTACTTAACCTATCCGCAACTTCTTTGCTAACAGGTGGCGGAGGAGGTGGTGGTGGTACTTGTTTACCATGTTTACTTTCCTTCTCCATTTCAGTGAAAAAAATCTTGTAGGCATTCAGAATTTTTTCCTTTTGCGTAGCAGTCAAGTCGGGATGCTTGTCCAATTCAGCCGTTACTCTTTTCAAATGTTCCTCAATTGTAGGCGGTTTGGGCGGCTGTTGCTGCCTATCGGGTTGTGCATTTCCAATGCCTGCCATCAACAGTAGGATAGCAATAAAACCAATGTTCTTCTTCATACTTAATTTTTTATTTGTTAATTGAAATTATGTTTGATAAGAAGCGAAATGGAATCAAAACCTTTGGGGTCTGTTGTTAAAAGTTTTCAAAAGAAAAGTTGCTACTTTCTTCAATCTATTTCTCGTTTTCGGATGTCCCTCTGAATAATCCGCATGTCCGCTTAAGAAATCCGCTTGTCCGTTAGACTAATCCGGTTGTCCGGCAAAGAAATCCGTATGTCCGGTAACAATTTCCGTATGTCCGAAAATGATTTTCGCTTGTCCCCCAGAGAATTCCGGTTGTCCGAAAAAGATTTCCAGACAAACCGATAGACAGATTTAAGTATAAAAATATGAAGGCTATAACCTGAAATTAAGCCTTAGAAAGCCATCTCAGACGTGAATTGCCAGCCATACAACAACTCCACTTGGTCGGATGCTACGTTTAGTTGATGGACTGCCCCAACTTTCAAGGTATAATTATTTGTTTGATGCCCTACGGGAAATCCGAAACAAACGGGGTAATGATAGTCTTTTAGGTGATGATTGATAATTGAATATACATCCTCACCAAAAGGGATAATAGTATCTTTCAAATCTGTAAAGCCCCCAATTATCAATCCTGCAAGGTTATCCAACAAGCCATTTCTTTTCAGTTGGATAAAAAGACGGTCGATATTGTATAGGTATTCGCCCACATCTTCCAAGAATAAAATCTTTCCATTTGTGTTTGCATAAGCAGATTTACTGCCAATAAGATGGGCGATAATGCTCAGGTTGCCCCCAATCAATTCTCCATCTGCTTGCCCAATTTTATTTAGTTTATGGGGAGGACAGGCATATTTATAATTGATTCCTTCAAGGGTTTGTTTTAGTGATTTTACATACTCATTCTTGAAACCATCCTCATTAAAAGCCGCAGACATTGGGGCATGCAAAGTAGCAATCCGAAATTGTTGATGGATATGTGCATGAAGGAGTGTGACATCGCTGAAACCGATTACCCATTTAGGGTTTTGGGTGAAAGCTTCAAAATTGATGTCGTCGATAATCCTGCTCAAACCATAACCACCCCTTGCGCAAAGAATGGCTTTCACTTCATTATCGTCAAGCATTTGCTGTAAATCATCAAGCCTTTCCTTATCCGTTCCTGAAAAATAGTTGAATTGATTACCCAAAGTTCCTCCAATCTGTACTTTATAACCCCACTCTTGCAATACTTGAATGCAGGTTTGGGCTTTTTCAAACGGCATATAACCAGCAGGGCAAATGATGCCAATGGTGTCACCGTGTTTGAGGTATGGGGGAACAGTAACCAAACTATGATTTAAAATGAATTGTGATTTAATGATTTGAATGATAAAATGATTAGCTGATTACTACTTATTCCTTACGCCTTACCACTTATCCCTTACGCCTTCCTACACATTCTGGCTGATGATAGAAAATAACTCAACAGGATTAAAAGGTTTGGTGATAAAACCATTCATCCCAACTTCATCTGCTCTTTCTTGAATATCTATCGAAAGTGAAGCCGTGAGGGCAATGATAGGGGTAGTTTTATCAAACTTCCTAATCTCTTCGGTAGCCGTGTAGCCATCCATCACTGGCATTTGAATGTCCATCAAAACCAAATCGTATTTGTTGTTCTTCATCTTTTCGACAGCAACCTTGCCATTTTCAGCCTTATCTATTTTTGCATTCCAATTGGTCAACATCATTTCTGCTACGAAAATATTGAACTCAACATCTTCAACTAGCAAAATGGTAATGCCATTCAAATCAGTTTTGGCGTTGCTTATGTCAAGTGATTTTGATATGGTGGAATCGCTGTTCTTGAATTTTAGATAAAAGAAGAATTTTGATCCTTTACCAAAAACACTAGACACATGAATCTCGCTGCCTTGCAATAAAAGCAACCTTCTGATGATAGTTAGTCCCAAACCAGAACCGCCATATTCCCTTGTGATGTTGTTATTGGCTTGAGTAAAACGTTCAAATATCAGTTGTTGTTTTTCTTCGGGGATACCAATGCCCGTATCTGCAACTTCAAAGTATAGCTCCACAAACTCCGCCGTCTTTTTTTCTAATCTTGCAGTAATGGTGATGGTACCTTTTTGTGTGAACTTGATAGCATTTGAAATAAGATTATTCAATATTTGCCCAAGCCTAAGGTCATCGCCTTTTACAAAATTGGGTATCTCATCGTCAATCATCACCTTGATGTTGTTGCCTTTCTCGTCAGCCCTGATAGCATTTGCCAGTCGCAAGTTTTTAAGGAAGCCCCTGATTTCAATGTCTCGTTCAGAAAAAGTAATCTTGCCTTCTTCAATTTTGCTGAAATCAAGTACATCGTTGATAAGGCTCAAAAGACTTTCCGAAGAAATCTCCATCACACGCAGCAATTCTTTTTTCGTGCTATCCAATTCCTTCTCAGCGTTGAATTTGAATAAGGAAATAGTGCCAATTATTGCATTCAGTGGGGTTCTTATTTCATGGCTCATCACGCTTAAGAAATCGCTTTTGGCAAGTGCCGCTTTCTCTGCAATTTCTTTTGCTTCAATCAAATCCAACTCAAGTGCCTTTGATTTCTTGATTAATTCAGCCAAAAAAGAAATGATATCAATGATGTCATCATCGCTTTCTTTAAAGGCATTTACCCTGTCCGGTGCCAAATGCTTGATTGAATCTTTTAGTTTTTCAATAGATTTCTTGGTAATTTCATTTTGCGCCTTCAGGTCTTCGGTCACTTTTATATATTCCCTTTCACTGATTGTAAAAGCATGTTCCGTAATTTTCTTGTCCCTTTCAAATGTATTGTAGTGGCTACTGACGGCGTTTAAAAACTTCGCAAAGTTTTCATCATCCATCTGGTGACCCTCTGGAAAGTATTTGTGTAAAAGAGTATCTATTATTTTATGAAACGCCATAAGTAAGTTTATTTATAACTAAACTGTTTCTGAAAAAGTAGTGATGGTCATCGTTTGATTGTGCAACTCACACTTTGTATTGGGATTGAACGGAGAAATCTCGCCATAAGAATAAAACCCAGTAATGGTGGTATTGTTGCCAAATACTTTTTTGCAGCTTCGACCTCTTCGTTAGTACGCTCTTGCAAAACCAATTTGCGCCCAACACAACTAATCAAAATGGCAATTTGAGGCGCATCTGTAGTTTTTGCAAAGGATTCCGTTGCGGCATTGGTAGAAGCACTGATTAGCTTTTCGAAGTTGGCTTTCATCAAACGAACCTTACTACCAACAGGTAGGTTACCCGCAAAAGTCATGGACTTCTCCTCCTCATTGATACTTAGAATTGTTCTGACAAGATTCGTTTTTTCATTGTCTATTTTAATCGACAAAGGAAAAAGCAAAGCGGAGCCGGGCAATTCATCAACATAAGGACCCAGATATTCTTTATACAAATCCAATGCACTTTCATTGTCCAATTCAAACAAAACATTCTGCTCGCTTTTGGTTACTATCCTTTCTTTTCCAAATTCATCCCATCCACCAAAAGAACTATGTCCAACTTTTATGTTGTCGCCATAAAAACCAATCGCTACAATCTTGCCATCGGTAGCCGTTTCATTCAATCCTACTAATGTCTGTTTAAATCGGGCAGCATCACCAGCCAAACCACCAGTTACAGACACAGCGGCGGGTTTGTTTTCATTCAATCCGCTCACCAATTCGCTACCGTTTATAAAACTACCATCCGAAATAACAAATACTGCGGTTAAATCATCCGCCAACAGTTTGCCCATTAAATATTTTCCTACTTCAAAGCTATTGGCATGGTCGGAGAAGTTGGTATCGGCAACATTTATTTTTGTCTTTTCAAATTCTATTGCCGTAACCACAACGGTATCATCATATAAACTGGCCCCCAAAATCTCACCAGAGGTAGAGGCAGATACAATGTTGGCTTTTGGGAAACTAGTTTTTAGATGATTGAAAATGGAAGAATCGCCCACCAAAGCCGTGGATCCGAAGGCTAGAACCAATTGGGGTTTCAAATCATTGGTGGAAGTGGCACTGGAAATGTTTTTCCATGCACCATCTATAAAATGTAACTGAGTATTTTTCATAATTGCAGACTTGATTGGGTGAACTTGTTAGATTTATTAGACTAAAATTTTATTTTGTAAACGTAAGAATAAATTTGTAAAACAAATATAGACTGAAATATTCATTGCGAATAACAAAACCAATCACTTATTTAAGTTACTAGTGCATAACCAGTCTATTTATAAGTGTAAATGTCTTATTTGAGCTGAGTTCAAGCGTCCCTGAATTGAGTTCAAGGATACTGTAATCATTTGATAAGGGTATTTGACAGCTAATTTACCTATTACTCACACGTCAATTGGCTGTTTCATTATTTATACACCTTCATTAAACCCCAAACAAGTAAATTTGTCCTCATTATTACGCTCAATTACCATTATGAAGTTAGTAAAACAGCTTACAATTTCTTTTTCCCTACTTTTTCTATTCTTCAATGCTGTTGAAAGTAAGGCGCAGGCTGACACTGCTTTTTGGTTTGCGGCTCCTCGTATTACACCTAGCCATGCCCACGAACCAATTGTGATGCGGTTTGCAACTTATGGGCAGCCCGCAACAATTACTATCTCTGAGCCTGCTAATCCTGCATTTGTTCCTTATACTATTACCCTCAATGCAAATAGTGCAACTACAATAGACCTTACTGACCAAATACAGTTTATAGAAAATACACCAGAGAACTCTGTTTTAAATTATGGTATTAAAGTAACTGCTTCTGCTACTATTTCTGCTTATTACGAAGAAGAAGGGGAGGTGTCAGGAGGAACATTTAATAACCCCGAAATATTTCCATTGAAAGGTCGATATGCCCAAGGGACATCTTTTGTTGTTCCCTCTCAAATGGTTTTTGATGATAAGGACAACTTAGCGATTTCACCTAAAAATGGTTTTGTTATAGTAGCCACTGAGGATAGTACAATTGTTACGGTCACACTTAGTAATGGTGATGCAATCGGGCATTTGCAGGGTGTGCCGTTTACTATTTTATTGAATAAGGGGCAGTCGTATGCGGTTACTTCCATGGGAATATTTGCCTCGCAGCACTTGGGGGGAAGCATTGTACAAGCCAATAAGCCAATATGTGTAACAATTTTTGATGATTCGGTTTATTTGGGTGGGCATTATGATTTAGCGGGCGACCAGATTGTGCCAGAAGCTTTTACGGGTAGTGAGTTTATTATGGTGAGAGGCAACCTGAATAATATCGACCCGCCAGATGCAGTTAGTAATGCTGATTTTTATTTTATCTACGGAACGAAAGACAATACGACTATATCCATAAACGGAGTTGCGGTGGGTACGGTAAACCGAGGGCAATACTATCAGGGAAACTTATTTGATGCCAGTATGTATATCACTACTAGCAATCCAGTCTATGTGTTACAGTTTACAGGCGATGGGGAAGAAGTGACAGAAACCTCTCTGCCAGCAATCAATTGTACCGGTTCCCAGCAGGTTTCTTTTGTTCGTTCATCAACGGAGGCATTTCAGGTTAATATTCTTTGCAAAGCTTCAGAGATAAATAGTTTCTTGTTAAATGGGTCGGCAGGTATTATCACAGGTTCTTATTTTAATGATGTGCCAGGTACAAATGGTGTATGGAAAGAAGCAAGGATCAACGATGGCAACATGCAGGATATTGATTTAAATTTCCCTCAGGGCATCGCTAGTTTTGTTACTAATACATCGGGTCTTTTCCATCTAGGTTTTTTAAATGGCAAGAACGGTACGGGTTCCAGACTTGGTTATTTCTCTAGTTATGGTATTGGAAACTTGACGCCAGTAGTTGTAAATAGTATTTGTGATAATAAGAACGTTCAACTGCAAGCTAACCGTATAACCAATACCACTTATAGTTGGACAGGGCCACAAGGGTTTACCAGTAATATTTATGACCCGGTAATTAACAATGCACAACCCATCAATTCAGGCACTTACACCGTTACTGCGAATGTGCAGGGCTGTGGTATTTTTACGGATAGCCTCAAAATTACTGTTTATCCGCTTGCAACAGTGGCTTTTATTAGTCCAAAAGATACCATCTGTGCAGGGGATTCTGCAAAACTAACTGTTTCATTTACTGGCAAAGCCCCTTGGACACTGGCTTATTCCGATGGCAAAGTAACTGATACCATTACTGGCATAAATGTATCGCCTTATACTTTCTCTGTAGCTCCCAAAACAACAAGTAAGTATTCCTTAACCTACTTAGTCGATGCTACTCCCTGCAATCCCGGTACTGTTGCAGTTGCGCCATCCATATTTGATACGGTGATTGTAAATCCTTTGCCAACAGTTACCATCAGCGGAGGAGATTCGTTGTGTACGGGAAAAAGCAAGACATTGAATCTCGCTTTCACAGCCAAATCCCCTTGGAACTTAGTTTATAATAATGGAAAGGATACCACCACAAAGGATAGTATTGTCAATAATACTTTGCCTATTGTTGTTTCGCCAACTGCTACTACTATTTATTCCGTCACTTCATTAATTGATGGCAATGGATGTAAAGCAGTTGTGCCTGTTTCATACAAAGTGAATGTTTTTGATAAGCCCATTGCTGCTTTCACTTATACCCCAGAATTATGCCTTAGGGATACTGCTTTCTTGAAAGATGCAAGCGTGGATAGCAACCAACAAATTACCAATCGATTCTGGAACTTTGGTGATGGCACAACTGATACAGCCCAAAATCCTGCTAAGTTATATACTGTTGCAAACACTTATTCTATCAGTTTATATACGCTGAACAATGCGGGTTGCTACAGCGACACACTTACCAAACCAATCCTTATAGATGCACTTCCTACTGCTGCGTTTACTTATGCTGCAAGTCCTTATTGCGAAACAAAACCTATTTCTTTTACGGATAATAGCATTGCAAATTCGGGTACACTTACTTCCTGGAATTGGAACTTGGGCAATGGAAGAATGATTGACACCACCAATGGCAATACATTCAATAATATATACTCAACCTATGGGGATTACGTTGTTCAACTAGTGGTTCAAAACAGTAAAGGCTGCAAAAGCGATCCAGATAGTATAATAATTTATATCAATCCAATGCCGCATGTTGGTTTTGTCGTTCCAAAGATTTGCTTGCACGATGCCGCTGCGAATTTTAAAGATACATCTACCATAAGTCAAGGTCAATTTTCCTGTAGTTGGAGCTTCGATGCATCCACTGCCACACCTACTGTTCCAATCACTGACTACCCTTTTCCGCTTACATCTACTAGCAAGACCCCTCAGGTTAAATACAATTATGTAGGCGATTATTTCGTGAGCGATACTGTTACTTCCAATAAAGGATGCACTGCCGTAAAAACGCAAGTGTTTGTTGTAAACGGAGCAGATCCTCTTGCAAGCTTTACGGTGCTTCAACCAAATAAATTGTGCAGCAATGATTCTGTATTGATAAAAAATACATCTACCGTTGACTTTGGCTCTCTTACTGAGCTTGAAATTTATTGGGATTATGCAAATGCGCCTTTAGTTAAAGAAACTATCATCAATCCTTCCGATACTTCTTTTAGTCATTTGTACCCTAATTTCCATTCTGCTGCCGGCACTTTCACGCCTTATACAATCAAGGTGGTGGCTTATTCTGGTGGTGTATGCGAAAACGAGACTTCACAAAATATCTCTTTGTTGCCTAGCCCAGAGGTTCAGTTCCTACCAATAGAACCCGTTTGTAATGATTCAAACTTTATCACTTTTATAGGTAAAGCATCCGAGCTTACTGGCATCAGTGGTTCGTCTTCGTTTTCGGGAACTGGCGTAAATGTCAGTGGCTTTTTCAATCCAGACTCTGTTTCCGCTGGTACATACCATGCGCTTTATACTTTTACAAGTACCCAAGGTTGCATAGATACTGCTGGGCAAAATATCGTAGTGCTTCCATCCCCTCAATTGCAAATGGGTGAGAATGTTTATGTATTGGCTGGTAAATCAACCGACATAAGTCCTATTTCTGCAACTGGTGATGGCATAAGTTATCTATGGTCGCCAACCACCTTTTTAAACAGTACTTACACCGATAGTACGGCTACCATCAATGCCCCACCAAATACCACGGTAGATTCTATTCCTTATCTCCTCACGGTTACTGCCATTGATGGTTGTACCCATCAGGGTGGCGTTGTTGCATACATACTCAATCAACCAGATATACCTAATGTCTTTTCACCAAATGGCGATGGGATAAATGATACTTGGGTAATCAAGAACTTAGTAGAATACCCCAATCCCTTGGTACAGGTTTTTGATAGGAACGGACAAATTGTATATCAGCAAGAGGGACCATATACCCCTTGGAATGGTACTTACAACGGCAAGCCATTGCCTGTTGCTACCTACTACTACATCATCAATCCCCGCAATGGCCGCCCAACAATGAGTGGGTCGGTTACAATTATTAGGTAAGATGGATTAGCCTCTTTATTTGCGATTTGCTTTCAATTTCAGTTCTTTCTATCTTTGATACCAACACAATATCAGCATCCCAATATCTTCTATTGGCACACTTCTTTCGGGCTTCCCCCTTTAATACGGTCGTAACTGGAAGGATTCGCTTTAAGCGAAGCCTTCCTTAAATACCCCTCCTTTTTATTCCAATGTATATAAGTTCATATTTTCTAGCATTCTTTCCTCTACATGTAGTTCAACAAACCTAAGTCTTCCTCCAAACAGGTTCATCACATTGTCTCTTTTTAGTTTGGTCGTTGCAGTAAGTAAGTGTGTGGCGTAGGATGAATGAGCGTAATCTTTAAAGTCACTTACAAAGCCATGTGTTTGTGGATTGCGGTGTATGTATTTGATAATTTGTAGTAGGTATTCATCTGTATCAACCTCAATCCTGCGAAATGGTTCTTCAAATAGACGACCAGTACGTTGTTCCGACTTATTAATTGATTGAGCATAACTCTTAAATAAGCTGGCAAATGCGCCACTTATTAGCACCGATGTATTCTCTTGTTTGGTATGGATTTCATTTGTATCTGTAATTCTGGTCGCCAAAATTATTTCTTCGGAACGTGTATGTATTAGTAAATGAAAATGATTTTTCAATAAACAGTAAGCATACGTTTCCGCAATTGGATAAATATATTGTGCATATTTTTTCAAGAAATAATCATAGTTTCTCTCCTCTTTAAATATGTTCTCGCTATTTGTTCCCCTGTTATAAATATGATAATACGTATCAGGAATTAGCGGGGCAATGTTTAATTTCATGTTGTCATTAAAGTTTAGTGAGGAAAGTATTAAAAGAAGCCAACAGATGTAAAGTTAGGGGGTTAAGCAGTTGCATCATGAAGGTTTCGCTTTTAAGGAAGGTTTCGCTCCAAGCGAAGCCTTCCTTGTTAAATCGCTCTCTAAGCGGTGGTAAGCTTTATGATATAATCGGTTTTGCATCAGGAAGGTTTCGCTCCAAGCGAAGCCTTCCTTGGTAAATCGTTCTCCATACGGCGGTAAGTTTTATCATACAATCGGTTTTATATCAGGAAGGTTTCGCTTCAAGCGAAGCCTTCCTTGTTAAATCGCTCTCCATGCGGTGGTAAGCTTTATGATATAATCGGTTTTATATCAGGAAGGTTTCGCTCCAAGCGAAGCCTTCCCTGTTAAATGGCTCTCCATGCGGTGGTATGTTTATGATATAATCGGTTTTACAT
>Ga0164296_1001825_pt1 | contig 21937 bp, 15 predicted proteins | sample GEODES057metaG_FD_113533 | JGI IMG/M metagenome (GOLD analysis project Ga0164296, IMG submission 113533) | Dystrophic lake water microbial communities from Trout Bog Lake, Wisconsin, USA - GEODES057 metaG | ecosystem: Environmental > Aquatic > Freshwater > Lake | place: USA: Trout Bog Lake...
AGGAATTCGCGCGTATCGCGAAGGAACTGGCGCCTGATCGCAGCGTCGCGGAGGTGCTTGCGGATCTCGCCAGCCAGCACCCGAAGCCCGATCAGCTCCTCGAGACCTTCCGGGCGAACTTCAACAGTGTCGTTGGCTTCATTGACACCCATCACATCATCACGATGCCTTCCAAGGTGGAGCCGAAGGTCGTCGAGACGCCCCCCTTCATGCGCGCGGTGACCTTCGCATCGATGGATACGCCGGGGCCTTTCGAACCGGTCGCCAAGGAGGCCTTCCTCAACGTCACCTTGCCGGAGGCATCGTGGACCGCCGAGCGGACGGCGCAGTTCATGGCGCAATTCAGCTACCCGGTGATCACCTCGGTGGTCGTGCACGAGGCCTATCCCGGCCACTACGTGCAGTTTCTGTGGATGTTCGATGTGCACGATCGGGTGCGCAAGATCTTCAATGCCAACAGCAACGTCGAGGGTTGGGCCCATTACTGCGAGCAGATGATGTATGACGCCGGGCTCGCCGAGGCGCTTTACCCGGGAGATGTTCGGCGACAGAAGTTCCTGAAGCTCGGGCAATTGCAAGATGCGTTGCTCAGGAATGCGCGCTTCCACGTGGGCATCAAGCTGCACACGACGAACATGACACTGGCCGAAGCCGAGGCGTTTTTCGTGAAGGAAGGCTATCAGTCGCCCGCCGTGGGTGCGGTCGAGACCAAGCGTGGCACCTCGAACCCGACCTATCTCTACTACACGCTCGGCAAGCTCGAGATTCAGAAACTCCGCGCGGATGTCACGGCACGCGAGGGTAAGGCCTTTAGCTTGCAGCACTTTCACGACGAGTTCTTGCGCCAGGGTGGGCCACCGATCAAGATCGTGCGGCGCACGATGCTTAAGGATGACTCGCCGGTATTCTAGTCTCAGAGTCCTACGTCCAACCGTCGCACGCACACGGGTCGAGGCCATCGCGAGCCCGGGCCTTCAGTCCCCTCGCCGTCTCGTCTCCGACTGCAGGCAGGGTCGCGATGGCGGGTGTGGCCGGCAGCCTCGTGACTGAAGCGAGCGGTGCGGGCGGCGTATCGCCGATGCGTCAAAGACATCGGCCAGGGGCTTTCGCTCCACCATCAGGCGCGCTGCGCGACGATCAGTTTGCCGGGCCGGTCGAAGGCTGACATATAGTTCAGTGTATCGATACGATGGATCACGAGCACGCCGGTATCGACCAGATGCTCAAGATGCTGCGGGTAGGGCTCGGTCTCGAATGGCACCGCGTTCATGACGATCACGATGGGACCACCGGGTCGAGTCAGCGCGGCGATCCTGTCGATGGCGCGAGGGCCGAGATGCCCGGGTGCAAAGGAGCCCGCGCAAATGGCGGCGTCGTATTGCAGGTGGGATGGCACATCGGAGGCGCTTGGCGTGTTCGATCGGTCGATCATCATGTCGGCCATCGTCAGTGTTCGATAAATTCCCTTGGCGTTGGCTTGGGCGAGCATTTCGGCCGAAATATCGAGGCCATCGATGACGGTAAATCCAAGGCTCGCGAGTTCGACGCCGACAAGACCGGTGCCGCAGCCCACATCCACGACGGCGAGATCGCGGCGTGGCTCGAGGGCGGCCAGTGCCGCGGCCGCGATGCGATGGGCACTGTAGCCGCAGCGCTCCAGCAGATCCTGATCGTAGTCGGAAGCCCAGGCGTCATAGTGCCCTTCGGTACTATCGCCGATTTTGAATTCGCCGAGCGCGACCAGCATGTCTTTCTGAGTCATCAGGGTCGGGTTTCCTTGGGGCGATCAGAGCCGTCGATTCGATGGATGCGGGTGTCGCGGTGTCGGGCCCGAGTCTGCTCAGCGTCCACGAGTCTTGGCGGCATGATTCCACAGAGAGTGCCCGACGACCGCGGCCATCACGATCGCGCCGCCCAGCAGTGTGTTCGTGGAGAGCTGTTCGCCGATCGCAAGCCATACCCAAAGCGGTGCGAGGGGTGACTCGAGTGCGCCGATCAGGGCGGTTTCGATGGCCGGTAGCAAGCGGGCTCCGAAGGTGTAGAGCGGCAGACCCAGCGCGAAGTTGAGCACGCCGAACAGTGCGAGGATCAGGAGATCCCAGAGAGTGACGTGCAGCGGCGAGGCGAAGGGCCAGCACAGCAGTGCGCTCAGCAACGAGGCGATACAAGAGGTGAGCAGAATCGGGATCTGGGTCGCTCGGCGGGCGACGACCGCCGCGACCGCCATGGTGGCGGTCATGCAAAGCGCGAGCGCGTCGCCGAACCAGCCTGCGGGTCCGCTGAAGCCGACCATGAGCGCGACACCCAGCAGCGCGACACCACTCGCAATCAGGGCACTCCTGGGGGGAGCCTCACGAAGCGCCATCCAGGCCAGTGCCGCTGCCATGAACGGCGCTGTGGCATAGATGATCGCCACATTGGCGACACTGGTGTGCCGCAATGCGCTCATGTAGCAAATCATGCCGGTAGCGCCGAGCAACACGAACAGCCAGCCGGCGAGGCCCATCTGCCGTAGTCGTGCCCGCACAGCGTGCTGCGAGGTGAAGGGAATGACCATTGCCAACCCCAAGGCGCCAAACAACCCGCGCCAGAAAATCATGGTCGCGGTGTCGACCGTCAGGACACGGGTGAAAAGACCACCGAGACTCCAGGCAATGGCAGAGCCGCCTACCAGCAATAATCCACGGCGGTGACTTGATCGGTTCATCTCGGTGCTGTGCTGCCCCTTTCGGAGCGCTGCAGGGTCGTGTGCTGTCTTGTGCAACGGCGGCGTTGCCCGTAACGCCATGATTTTTCGAGCGCAGGACGCTCCGAAACCACATTATCGGTGAATTCTCATTCCCTGTTGTCACATTGTCGTCAAAAGCCGTCGTGTCGGGCTCAGCGCTACGGCCATGAAACGATCGAAGCCATTGTTTTCCCTCCTGAATCACGAGTTCTCTCTAGGTTGAGTGCCGGGCGTGAATCAGCGTTGACCCGGACGAGAGCAGGTTTGTATGCTGATGACGCTTTGTTGGCTCGGCGAGCCAGCCCCGCGGCACTGCCGCTCCCAGGAGATTGTTATGGCGATTGCAACCGAATCCTTTGCTCAGCCGGAATATTCCGCGAGCGCGAAAAAGTCCTTGGCGCGAAAGCCGGCGCTTTTCATCAACAACGAATGGGTGAGCTCGACCCATGGTGCGACCATTGCCGTGGAAGACCCGTCCACTGGCAAGGAAGTCGCCCGCATCGTGGACGCTTCGGATGCCGACGTCGATCGTGCGGTTGCCGCGGCGCGCGCCGCGTTCGATGACGGCCGCTGGTCGAACCTGCCGCCGAACAAGCGCGAGCGCATCATCAACAAGCTTGCCGATCTGATCGAAGCCCACACGGCGGAGTTCGCCGAACTGGAAGCCATCGACAACGGCAAGCCCGTGGGCATGGCGACCATGGTCGATTTGCCTGCGGCCGTCGATCATCTGCGCTACATGGCTGGCTGGGCTTCGAAGCTCGGCGGCGAAACCATGCAGCCTCAGGGCGCGCCACGCGGGACGTTCTTCAGCTACACGACCCGTGAGCCCGTGGGTGTCGCGGCACAGATCGTGCCTTGGAACTTCCCGCTCCTGATGGCAACGCTCAAGATCTCGCCGGCACTCGCGACGGGCTGTACCTTGATCCTGAAGCCCGCCGAGCAGACCTCGCTGACGGCACTGCGACTTGCGGATCTGGTCGTGGAGGCCGGGTTCCCGGCGGGTGTGATCAACATCATCACCGGTAACGGTCACACGGCCGGTGATCGTCTAGTGAAGCACCCGGGCGTGGACAAGATTGCCTTCACGGGTTCGACCGAAGTCGGCAAGATCATCAACCGCAACGCCACCGACAGCCTGAAGCGCGTCACGCTCGAGCTTGGCGGCAAATCACCCGTCGTGGTGATGCCGGACGTCGATGTGGCGGAGGCCGCCGGCGGCGCCGCGGGCGCCATCTTCTTCAATTCCGGACAAGTGTGCATCGCAGGGTCGCGGCTGTTTGCCCACCGGAGCATCTTCGATCGCCTGATCGAGGGCGTCGCTGGAGCGAGTGCGTTCTGGAAGCCACGGCCGTCGCTCGACCCACAAGGGCACACCGGTCCGCTGGTGTCGAAGGATCAGTTCGAACGCGTGATGGGTTACATCGAGGCCGGCAAGCGCGATGGCGCATCGGTGGCGATCGGTGGCGATTCGCCCTCTTCCACCGGCTACTACGTCAATCCGACGATTCTCGTGAACGTGAAGCCGTCGATGAGCGTCGTCCAGGAAGAAATCTTCGGGCCGGTCGTGGTCGCACAGCGTTTCGATGATCTGGAAGAGGTCGCCAAGATGGCGAACGACACCTGTTACGGACTGGGTGCGGGCGTCTGGACCAAGAACGTGTCGGCGATGCATACGCTCGCGTCCAAGATCAAGGCCGGTACGGTGTGGGGCAATTGCCACGCTGTGATCGATCCCGCCCTGCCCTTCGGCGGCTTCAAGCAGTCGGGCTTCGGACGCGAGCAGGCTCGGCAGGGTCTCGAGGCCTACACCGAGACCAAGACGGTGATCATCAAGCTCTGAGTGTCATGATCACTCGGCGTGCCGACGATCGGCACGCCGAGGTCAGGCGTCCGGTGCGCTTCGTTTACCGGCGAGCCGCCGCGATGTCGGCACCTTCACGCAGCGCCGCGAGTTTCTTCCAGGTGACGCCCGGGTCGATCTTGCCGTAGCCCGCGAAGGTGCCGAAGCCACAGTCGGTGCTGGCGATCACTCGGTCATGCCCCACGAAGGATGCGAAGCGCTCGATGCGCTGCGCGATCAGTTCCGGATGTTCGAGATAGTTCGAGCAGGTGTCGATCAGACCCGGTGCGAGGATCTTGTGGTCCGGGATCTTGGCCTGCGACCATACCTTCCATTCGTGGTCATGGCGTGGGTTGGCGGCCTCGAACAAGATGGTGGCCGGGCGCGCCTTCAGGATGATGTCGATGACCCGTTCGAGCGCGATGTCATGATCATGCGGTCCTTCGTAGTTGCCCCAGCACACATGCATCCGCAGTTTTTCCGGTGGAATGTTGCGGGTCGCGGCATTGAGCGCCTCGACATTCGCTGCGGCGACCTTCAGAAACTCGGCCTCGCTGAGATCCTGGTAGCCCGTGTGACGTGACATCGCGAGGTCCGGACAATCGAGTTGCAACTGATGGCCCGCGGCAACGATCGCCTCGTACTCGGGACGCATTGCCTCGACCAGATCGGCCAGATAGGCCTCGTGCGACGGGTAGTAGGCATTTGGCTGGAAGGCCGTGATCAGTCCCGGTGAGGCGGCATTCATGAAGCCCTGCACGCGGTGACCTGCCAGCGCCTTGCCAAAGCGACGGATGTCCTCATGGCAGGGGTCGAGGTTGACGAGTCGCACGGGGCCCACGCAACTTGCGCGTACGAACTCCTGGTCGCCCATGATGGCTGCAAGCTTTTTGCGAAGCTCGGGATACGGCGCAAGATCGAGCGCCGGCTTTCTCGCCACATCGCCCCCAAAGCCCGAGAGACGCTCCTTGATGTAGGTGGAGTAACCGACCTTGCCGAGTTCGCCGTCGCTGACCACCGAGACGCCCGCGGCCACCTGACGAGCGACTGCATCGTCCACGGCGGCTTGCACCACCCTATCGAAAGCCTCCGCGTCATAGGGCTTGCCATGGTCGCGTGCGACCAGTAGCGGGGTCAGTTCCGGGCCGCGTGGCAGGCTGCCGACGTGGGTGGTCAGGATCGTCTTCATGAGAGTCCTCGAACTTTTAAGGTGTGTGATACTCAGGTCGGCATTTGAGTGAACGCCACCGACGCCACCTGACTGCGCCAGTATCGGTGACTTGGGTGATCGTTCACAAGCACCGCCCGGACCGGGTCGTGTGCGTCGTGGCGGAGGGTAGTGGGTCGGCGGGACCTTGCAGGGGGGATGACGATGGTTGACGCAGCGACTTGGATCGACAAACTCGAGATCACCGAGCTCATCACGCGTTATGCGGCATTGAACGATGCGGGTGACTGGGAGGCGGTGGCGGCTCTTTACGTGCGGGAGGGCAGGATGAACCGGCCGACCGCACCCCTGCAGTTCGTCGAAGGGCGTGAGGCGATTCTGGCGGCATTCAAGAGCCGTCCACCCAGGGTCTCGCGTCATCTGGTCAGTAATGTCCTCGTGACTCTGGAGAGCGCGCTCGCCGCGCGGGCCGTGAGCCGCATTCTGCTCTTTACCGGCGCGGCCGCCGATGACGGCGGCTTACCCGTACCCTCGCCCGGTGGGCCGCTGCTCGGTACTTATCACGATGTCCTGACGAAGACGCCGGACGGGTGGCGCTTCGTCGAGCGCTGTGGTGCGCTCGAGTTCAGGAGCACTCCCTAGTCGGCGGCACGGACCTTCAGGATCGTGAGGGCCCCCGCGGAGAGCAGCGAGCCCAGCGCCATGGCCATCGCCACGGTAGGGACGGTAAGGCCTGCCTGGAAGAGGTACCCTGCGAGTACTGGCGCGAGTGCGGCGCCGCCGCGCCCGACGCCGATCGCGAACCCGGTACCGGTGGCGCGGACATGGGTCGGAAAGACTTCGGCGAACAGCATGTAGAGACCGCAGATCGCCGAATTGGTGAACATGCCGGCGATCGCGACGATCATCGCGAGCATCGTCAGATCCGCAGGCGCCCTGCCGAACACCGTGACCATCACGAAACCGCACAGCAGCACGGCAATGGTGAGTCGCTTGAGGCCCACTCGGGCAGCGAGAAGGCCGAACACCGCGCCGCCGGTGGCCCCACCGACATTCGCCCAGGTGAGTACCCCGGCCGCCGCCTTCGGTGGAAAGCCCATGTCGACCACGATTTTCGGGACCCACTTCAAGACGAAGTAGAAACTCGTGACGTGCGCGAAATACGCAAAGGTCACCAGCAAGGTGGCGACCAATAGTCCCGGCTTCAGGATGTCCGTGACGGAGGGGCGAGGCGCATCCGACGGCGGAGCCTGTAGTGTCGCGACCTGTCCGTGACCGAAGCGTTCAAGGATCCGGTTGATTTTCTCGAGGGCGCCGCGTGGCCGACGGCGGTCGAGAAATGCGACCGACTCGGGGACGAAGAACGCCACGATCGGGATGAAGGCGGCGGTGGCAAAGGTTCCGAACAGGAAGATGTCCCGCCAGGAGCCGCCTGCCAGCAGCTTCTGGACGATCAGACCACCGATCACGCCACCGACGGGGTAGCCGATCACCATCAGTGCCATCGCGAAGTTGCGGTGCTTGAGATTGGATACTTCTGCTGCGGCGGCGTTGATCGAGGCGAGCGTGCCACCGATGCCAAGGCCCGTCAGCAGGCGCCAAGCCAGGAGATCGGTGACGCCATTCGCGTGCGAGGCGCCGAACATGCCGGCCGTCATGGCGACCAGACACCCCAGAATGGTGGCGCGTCGTCCGACCTTGTCGGCGACGCCACCGAGCAACACCGAACCGATCGCCATCCCGAGCAGTTCCATCGACAACACCCAGCCCAAGGTGGCTTTGTCGATGCCCCAATCCTTGGCGATGCTGGGTGAGGCGAAGCTGATCGACAGGACGTCGAAGCCGTCGAGCGAGTTGAGACCCATCGTGACGAGTACCGCGACCCACTGGCCGATACTCATGATGCCCTCGTCGATGATCTGCTTCGGATGCCGTGTCATCGTCATGCTGCCCCCTCAGGTCTGCGATTGTTGTTCTGCGATCACGACTCGACTGCCGCCTCGCTAGCTTATCTCGAAACCGAAGGACGTGGCGTGCGCCCGCTGCGTCCCGTCGGCGTCATGATGCGACGTGATCAGGTCTTCTGGAGCGAGAAGTCCTGCTGGGTGGCTTGGTAGTGGATGAAGAAGTCGAGTGCCGAGGCATCCGCCATGGCGCTGCGGTTGGCGGCTTTGTCTACCGCGACGCCGAGCAGAATCTTCCGGACCGGCACTTCCATCTTCTTGCCGGTCAGCGTGTACGGGATGAGCGGTACCTGGATGATCTTGTCGGGCACATGTCTTGGCGTGTACTCGCGCCGCAAGGTGTCGCGGATTTGCTTCTCGAGCTCCGGTGTCAGCGTTTTGCCTGGCATGAGTTTCACGTAGAGCGGCATGAAAAAACCGCCGTCCGGCAGATCGAGATTGACGATCAGTGAATCCTCGATATCGGCCAACAGAGCCAATGTCCGATAGATCTCCGCCGTGCCGATGCGCACCCCGAAGCGGTTCAGGGTGCTGTCGGAGCGCCCGAGCACGAACGAACCGCCCCGTGCGTTGATTCTGAAGAAATCGCCATGACGCCAGATGCCGGGATAGGTGTCGAAGTAGGTGTCGAGGTAACGCTGGTTGTCGGTATCGCCCCAGAAATAGAGCGGCATCGACGGCATCGGCTCGGTCATCACCAGTTCGCCGACTTCATCGATCACGCTCTCGCCGCGCTCGTTGAAGGCCTTGACCGAGACGCCGAGCGAGGGAGCCTGGATTTCACCGGCACGTACCGGGAGGCTCGCCACTCCGCCCACGAACCCCGTACAGCAGTCCGTGCCACCGCTGCCGTTGGCGACCCAGAGATCGCGTTTGACGTTGTCGTAAAACCAGGCCATGCACTCGGGGGTGGCCGGGGATCCTGCGAGCGTCACGCCGCGTAGGCTTTTGAGTGCATAACGCTCGCGCGGCACGATGCCGGCCTTCATCTGCTGCGCCACGAAGGTGGGGCTGGCGCCGAAAATGGCGACATCCGCGGCGTCCGCAAGTGTCCACAGCGTGTCCGGGCTCGGGTAGGCCGGATGGCCGTCGTAGAGCACCGGGATCGCGCCGGTGAGCGTCGAGCCGACCACGAAGTTCCAGAGCATCCAGCCGGTGGTCGTGAAGAACATGATGCGTTCGCCGGGATGCAGGTCGAAGGCAAAGGTGCCGTTCTTCAGGGTCTCGAGCAGGATGCCACCATGGCCATGCACGATGGGTTTCGGCAGCCCGGTGGTGCCCGAGGAAAAGAGCGTCCAGAGTGGATGGTCAAAGGCCACTTGTTCGAACTTGAAGGATTCGCGCGGGATGGCGTCGCGGTTCATGACGTCATGCCAAAGCAGGGCATCGGCCGTGGGGCCTACGTTGTCATCGCGATGCAGGTAAGGCAGATGAATCACGTGCCGCACCGAGTCGAGACCTTCCAGGATGGTGCGAAGCTCCGAACGCCGATCGAACTCCTTGCCGCCGTAGCGGTAGCCGTCGACGCTGATCAGGATGCTCGGGGTCAGTTGCTTGACGCGATCCAGCACACCGCGAGCCCCGAAATCCGGCGAGCAGCACGCCCAGATCGCGCCGATTGCGGTGGTCGCCAGCATCGCGATCATGGTCTCAGGGATGTTCGGCATCCAGGCAACCACACGATCACCGGGCTGCACGCCGAGTTCACGGAGACGGGTTGCCAGAATGCGAACCTTGCCACCGATCTCCTCCCACGGGACGGCCGTCAGCGGTGAGAGCTCACTCACACTGAGGACTGCGGTGCCCCCGCGGGACTCGGCGCGCAGCACATGCTCCGCATAGTTGAGTCGTGCACCCGGGAACCACTCGGCCCCCGGCATGGTGCGTTTGCCAAGCACTGCCGTGGGTTTGGCGGAGCAATCGATCTTGAAGTAGTCCCAGAGGGCTTGCCAGAACGCGTCCAGATCCGTGACCGACCATTGCCAGAGCGCGGTGTAGTCGGCGAAGTGCAGCCCTCGCTCACGCGCCAGCCATTGGCTGAAGCGGGTGACATTGGCATAGGCCACCTGCTCGGCGCTTGGGGTCCAAAGCAGTTCGCTTTCTTGCATGATGTTCCTGAGCCCCGGGTTCGTCTGGTTGGGTGTTACGGGTTCCGACCTTGATCCACCGTTCGTTGGGATGATCGAGGGTCGGGTCGGTAGCCTGAGCTCTAGCCTAGTTCAATTCAGCGCCGATGGGCTCGACTACGAGTGCAGTCGCGCCTAGAGGTGGTCAAGGATCGTACGCAGATCCGTCAGGATATGGTGCGGGCTGCGCGTCAGTGGCTGCGCACGCCACTCATCCGCCGAGGTGGTGCCCGTGGTGACGCCGAACATCGTGGCACCGCCACGTCGCGCCATGATGGCCTCCACTAGGGGGTCATCCCCCACCACACCGATCGTGTTCATGGGGACGCCGAGACGTTTCGCGACCAGTCGGAGGGCGTGTAATGAGGGCTTGCCGGTGATCAGGACGGGGGCTTTGGTGAGGCGCTTGATCGCTCCGAGGATCGCGAAGGTGTAACCCAGCGTACGACCCGATTTGGTGGCGAAGAACGGCACATCGGAGGCGGCGTAGAGTTTGGCGCCGTCCCAGATCGCGTTGCACGCCGCTTCGATGTCCTTCATGCCGCACTCGGGATGCCAGCCGACATAGACCGCATCGATCTTCTGACTTGGCGTCTCGCCGGTGTGCACCGTCTCGATCCCCACTTCGCGCAGCGAATGGCCGACGCCTGGCGTGCCCAGCACCAGCACACAGCGGATCCCGGCACGACGCATGTGATCGGCCGTGACACTCGAGGGGGTCAGCATCTGTGCATCGTCGACCGGGAGCCCTGATCTTCTCAGTTTCGCCGCCTGTTCGGCCGGCACGTAGGCGCTGCCGTTGGTCAAGAGCACATACGGGATCTGCCGGTCCTTGAGGGTGGTCAGTACCTCAATGGCGCCGGGCAGCAGCTCGTAGCCGCCGAGCGAGCGATCGCTCAAGAGCAGCGTGCCGTCGACGTCGAACATGAAGCCGCGCAGCGGTCCCGGCGTCTTCGAGTTGTTTTGTCTTGCGGCGCGGGATGTCACTGGGGCGGTCATGATGTGGTGTTGGCCTTGGGCTTGGGAGTGCCACGAAGTTCGAGACGAAAGCCTGCCTTCTCGACGCGAACCTGCGACAAGTCTCGTCGAGCCGTCAGTTCACGGATCAGTTTCAATATCGGCGTGACACCGGGGTCGTAGTGGCGTTTTGCCGGCCCTGCGGCCAGCATTGCATCCACTTGACCGGCGGGCATCGTGGCGCGTAACAGGAATTCCTCGTCGCTCAGGTGCTTGCCGACGCGGGCACGCAGTTCATCGAGGGGCGCCATGTGCGGCTCGGCACGCAGTTCGCGAGTCCGCGGCAGCGACTCGATGCGAGCCAGTACCTCGGGATCCATGGCCACGGTGGGTCGGCCGAAGCGGCCGATGGCGTAGCGGATGATTTCATCCGGGATCACCCCATAGCGCTTGCCGGAGGTCACATTCATCACCGCCTGCGTCAGCACCATCTGGGCGAAGGGGGTCATCACGATGGGCCAGCCGAGTTCCTTCCTGACCTGCCCTATTTCGGCGACGACCGCCGCCTCGAGGTGTGACCGGCGGGTTTCGGCGAGTTGCCGTCGCATGGTGCCGACCATTCCGCCCGGGAGCTGGTGCTGCAGATATTCGGCGTCAAAACCCTGTGGACTGCCCGAGGCGAGCCCTTCGGCCTCAGCGATCCGCGTGAAGTGCCGCCCCACCTCGATAAGCGCGTCCGTGTCGATGTCGACCGTGTGGCCGAGACTTCGGAGATTGGCGACGATGCGTTCCGCCGGTGGGTTCGAGATGCCATCGCCGAGCGCGCCGCCTGCACACTGCAGGGCGTCGATGCCAAGTTCGGCGGACTCGAGGTAGGTGGTCTCGGCAAGACCGATGGTGCAGTGGGCATGCAGCTCGAGTGCCTTGGCCCCGATCACCGCCTTGATGGCCGGGATCAGGGTCATGGCGCGTTTTGCCGAGAGCAGCCCACCGGGATCCTTGATGTAGATCGCATCGATGTCGGCGCACGCCGCCAGTTGCTTCGCGAGTGCCGCATAGTAGGCATCGTCGTGGATCGGACTCAGTGTGAACACGAGCGCTGCGATCACGAACTCGCCGCCGCCCGCTTTCACCATCCGGGCGCACGTGATGTTGGCCTCGGCGTCATTCATCGGATCCGCGAGGCAAAAGCGGCGGATACCGTTCTTCGCCAGGGTCTTGAAAACCAAGGCCATGAACTCGGGGCTCGCCGTCTCCCAGGAGATGAACCGAAAGCCGGTCGACATGAACTGCAGTGGCGTGCGCGGTGTGGCCGCCGCCATCAGGCGGATGCGCTCCCAGGGGTCTTCCTGTTTGAAGCGTACCGCGACCCCCATGTGCGTGGACGTCGTGAAATCCAACGCCTTGTAACCCACTCGATCCATGAGCGGTGCGATCGTCAGCGTTTTTGCGGTATCGATGCCCGTCGCCGCCCACAGGCACTGGTTGCCATCGCGCAGCGAGGTATCGATCAGTTTGATGTTAGCCACGAGTGGTCTCCGCGTGTGGGCGCGAGGGGCTTTCCAGAAGTCTCGCGAGGAAGCCGGTGTCGACGCCACCCTGTGCGAAATCCGCGTTCGCGAGGATCTCGCTTTGAAAGCGCAGGTTGGTGTGAATACCCTCGATCTGCGTGTGCGTCATGGCGCTGCGCAGTCGACTGAGGGCCGCTGCGCGATCGGCGCCGTGCACGATGACCTTGGCGAGCAGTGAGTCGTAGAACGGCGGGACCCGCGATCCGGTCTCGATGTGGGTGTCGACGCGAATCCCTTCCCCGTCGGGCCACTGCGCATGACGCACGAGGCCCGGCGAGGGACGAAAATCCTGCGTCGGATCCTCGGCATTGACCCGGCACTCGATGGCGGCGCCCTCGATCCGAATATCCGCTTGCTGAAGTGTCAGCCCGTCGCCGGCGGCGATACGGATCTGCTCGGCGATCAGATCGATGCCGGTCACGGCTTCGGTCACCGGGTGCTCCACCTGGATGCGGGCGTTCATCTCGAGGAAGTAGAACTCATCGCGTGCGGTATCCACCAGGAACTCGACCGTACCCGCGCCACGATAGGACAGGCGGTTCGAAAAACGCACGGCCGCCTCATGCAGTCGTGTCCGCAGACTGGCAGACAACCCGGGCGCCGGGGTCTCCTCGATGATCTTCTGATAGCGACGTTGCACCGAGCAGTCACGCTCGCCGAGGTGGATGACACGTCCCGCCCCATCGCCGAGCACCTGGACTTCGATGTGACGGCCGCGTTCCACGTAACGTTCCAGATAAACCCGAGCATCGCCGAAGGCGGCACCCGCCTCGGTGCTGGCCAACGACAGCGCTTCGGGGAGATCCTCGAGGCGGTCGACGCGCTTCATGCCGCGACCACCGCCGCCACCGACGGCTTTCACGAGAAAGGGTGCGCCGATACGCACCGCCAGCGCGAGCGCTTCGGCCGACGAACTCACCGCCCCACCAGGCACCACCGGGACGTTGGCCGCTTCGGCTTCGGCGCGGGCGCGGAGTTTGTCGCCGACGGCATCGATTTGCGCCGCGGTGGGCCCGATGAAGATCACGCCCTCCTCCTCGCAGAGCTTCGCGAGCGCCGCGCGTTCGGACAGGAAGCCGTAGCCCGGATGGATCGCATCGGCTGCCACCGCCAGGGCGGCGTGAACGACCGTGTCGATCTTCAGATAACTCTCGCCGGGACGCGCAGGGCCAATGCACACGCAGCGGTCGGCGAGTCGTGCGGCCATCGAGTCACGATCGGCGATCGAGGCGGCCAATACCGTCTCGATGCCAAGCAATCGGCACGTTCTGATGATGCGCACCGCGATCTCGCCGCGGTTGGCGATCAGGATGCGACGGATCGCCACCGCTACTTCGCCTCTGCGATCGTCATCAGCGTGTCGTCGAACTCGACCAGTACGCCGTCCTTCGCGAGGATCTCGCGAACGGTGCCCGTGGTGCCGGCACGGACGGTGTTCATGAGCTTCATCACCTCGATGATGCCAATGATGGTCTCCGGTTCGACCGCAGTGCCGACTTCGACATAGGGCGGTGCACCGGGCTTCGGGGCGCGATAGAAGGTGCCGAGCAGCGGCGCTTTCACAGGCGTCGCGTTCGGATCGCCGGCAGGTGCCGCACGGACGACGGGCGCGGGGCTCGGCGGTGCGCTGTCGGCCGGCGCTGGGGACGGGCGCTTGGCTTCGCGTGGTGCGGCCGGTTCGACCGGTGCCGAATGGCCGCCCCCGCGACGCAGATGAAGGGTGACCCCCTCGATCTCGAGCAACAGCTCGTCGAAGGTCGACTCCTCGACCAGTCGCATGATTTCCGAAACGTCTTTGGCACTCAAACTCACTGGCGTCCTCCGAAGATCGACATCACGTGCGACAAGGGGTTCTCGACTGCGCGGGCCACCGGCGCCGCCTCCTTCGCAGACCAGACGGTTTCCGGACGCGCTTGCAAGAGCAGCAACGCACCCGAGTGGCGATCGATCGCCCACTCGATGTCCTGGGCATGGCCATAATGCTTTTCGACGCGGCGGCCGACGGCCCGCAACGCCTGCAGTTCGGTGTCGCTGAGACAGGCGACACGACGTTGGTCCTCCGGCACTTCGATCGCCTCGATGCCCCCCGACGCCAAGGGGACGTGTTGGCTCGCCTTGTCCGAGATGTCTCGCACCGAAATCTCGCCGGTGATCTTGCCGAGCACCCAGCGATCGGGCGTGACTTCACCACCCACGACCGAGGAGCCCAAGCCCCAGGCGCCTTCGATGGTGACCACGGAGCGATCGCCGGTGGTGGGACTGCGCGTGAACATCACGCCCGCAGCGCGTGCGTCGACCATGGTCTGCACGACGACCGCCATCGCGACGGTCTCTTCCGGAATCTTCAGTCGCCGGCGATAGCTCACCGACTCGACCGAATAGAGACTGGCCCAGCAGTGGCGGACCTTGCGAACGGTGTCCTCCGCGCCTTGAACCCAAAGATAGGTGTCCTGCAGGCCTGCGAAGCTCGCATCCGCCGCATCCTCCGTGGTGGCCGAGGAGCGCACCGCTACCGGTGGCAGATGAGCGCCGCCCAGCATTGCATGGGCGCCGGTGATGTGTTCCAGAATGGCGAGCGGCATCGCCGAGGATTCAAGGCGTGCACGCATCTCCTGAGAGCAGGCGGTGATGCCTGCGAGGTCCTCCGGATCGAGTGCCTCGATGCGCGCACGAATCGGCGACTCGCGCTCAAGGGCCTCGAGCCAATGCGTGAAGGCCGCCGTGCTCACGACGAAGCCCGGCGGGACATCGATGCCGGCGCCTTGCAGTTCACCGAGGCTGCCGCCCTTGCCGCCCACCGTGGGCCGGTCCTTGATGCCGATGTCCGCAAACCAGCGGACGTATTGCGAGGAGGCCATCATGATCAGCCGAGGATAGTGACGATGCCACGTCCACCATCGACGCGGATCCGCTGGCCGTCCTGGATGCGAAGCGTCGCGTTGCCGGTCCCGACGACGGCGGGCAGGCCGTACTCCCGCGCCACGATCGCCGCATGGCTCATCGAACCACCGATGTCCGAGACGGCACCGCCGATCTTCTGGAAGATCGGTGCCCCGGTGGGGTTCGTGACCTGGCAGACCAGAATGTCGCCCTGCTGCAGGCGCGCAATCTCCTGCACCGACTTGACCACTCGGGCAGTGCCTTCGACAACGCCGTTCGAGGCGGCGAAGCCCTTGACCTCGTTGGGGTTGCCGCCGCTCGCTGCATTGAGCCAGCTGTCGAGACTCTCGCGGGTGATGCCCCACAGCATCACGATGGCCGGATCATCGATGATGTCCGGTACGGGGCCGAGCGCCGGTGGGGTCGTGTGTTTCGCCCACTCGACGATCGCGGCCTTGCGTTCGGCGACGATGGCCGGCCAATGGTCGGGCCCGCGTGGTGCGGAGCCTGTAGACCACGAGTTCATCAGGTCGATGATGGCCGACTCGAGTTCGAAGTGGGTGAGATGAAACACATCTTCCGTGCCGGGGAAGAAGCCGTGCTGTGCGAGCAATGCACCGAACTCCCGGATCTTGTTGAAGAACAGGTTGGTGTACCAGTGCTCGCAATAGAACTTGTGCCCCTCCACGTAGGGGAACACGCGGTGCGCGAGTGCGATCATCTGGTCGTAGGCGGCACGCTCTTCATCCGAGCTCAAAAGGTCACGATAGTCCTCGATCAGTTGCTTGCGCTCGGTCTGCAGTTGCTCGACCGGGCGATCCAGCGACTCGCCGGCCTTGACCTGGCGGATGTAGCCCGGCAGTGCGCTGAAGGGCATCGAGAGGTCGTCGTTCCAAGAGCGGTGGTAGTGGTAGAAGCCATCGCCCACGTTGATGTTGAACCAAGGGTGTCGCGAGGTCTCAAGCTCGTCGAGCCAGGCTTTGCCCGGCGCGCCATGGTCCTTCAGCGTTGCGATGATCTCCTCAGGGGACAGCTGCTCCTGGAAACGACCGTCGACGCCGAGCTCGACGGCTTTGCGGGCGAGTCGCCGCAGTTCCTCGTCGGGACGGAAGATCTCCGCTTCCATGCCGGCGACCATGCGGGCGACGGTCTGGTCGCTGATCTCCGGAAAGGCCTTCTTGCAGAAGGCAAAGAAGGTCATGTAGGCGCCGTAGCCGAGCAGCAGGAATTCGAAGTGGTGGTGCCACATCCGGAAGTAGCCTTCGAGCGTCTTCTGGTACGTGTCGAGGAGATAGTGGTTTGAGGCAACGCCGCGACCGGCATGCACATGTTCCAGCGGCTCGAACTCCGGCAGGGTCGGCGAAGGGAGCGCCTGAGCATCCTTGATGAGCGTCATCATCTTGACTTTCCACTGGGCGTAGAGCGTTTCCCAGTTGGCGTAGTAGTGGAATGCGCGGCTTTCGAACTCCTTCACGCGACGGGCGATTTCCGTCGGATCCGTGACGCCATTGCCACCGATGTAAACGCGGCCGTTGATGATGCGATGATCAATCCCTAGGGTGGTCGGGATGACGTGTACTTTCGCGGATGAGGCGCCGAGCGCGCAGTAGGCTGCTTCGGCCGTGATCATGTCGAAGGCCGACATGGGCTCCGGGAAGTGCATCGAGTTGTAGAACCAGAACCGCTGGTCGTCGGAGGCCGTGAACTGCGTGTAGTAGGGATACGCGGCCTGTGCGCGTTCCGTGCCCGGAACGACGGACAGCGAACTCGGCAACGGAAAACTTTTCGATGGACTCTGCTGGTCGGCCATGGATTCCCCCTCACAAGACGTCTTGTTCTCAGTGGTTCTGCGCGTCGCGGAACCGTAGCTTGAGGATAATAGCCTCTCGCGGGTGACACTCGGACGACAGTGAAGACCGATGGTCCGACGACGCAGTGTGCGGTGCGCGGATCTCGGTCGATCGGTGATGCGTTGAGCCCTCGCCGGAGCGCCTCGGTCTTTCGGGTGCGACTCCGCTCGCGCCCGGCGTGAAGCAAAATACGCTTAATTAATTATATAAAAATCAGAAATTTATTAGATTTAAGTCTAATAAACTTTAATATTATGGCGGCCCTTCCGCCGTCAGAAGTCCTGCGACTGGTGGCGGATGCTCTGCCGCCGACTGCGCCGATGGTGCCCCGGCAGGCGGTGACCGAGGATTCTGCAGCCCTCCCCCTTGCCGCTCGATGCGTCAAGGCGGGGCGAACGTCTTGCCGGCCTGCCCTCACGGGTGACGGGTGGCTTCGCCACCCACCCCGGCGGCCGAGCGACTAGAAACGAACGCGTAGCTTCGCGTAGTACGTGCCGCCGTTGATGCCGAAGGGTGAGAACGCCGGGTGGATGGCTACGGCCGCGTTGTCATCCGCGGCACGGAATGCCGCCAATTGCCTGCTGTTGATCGGCGGTGGAAAGCGGTTGAACAGGTTGTTGGCGCCAACGCTGATCCGGATCGCGGTCGTCATGTCGTAGGCCACATCGAGGGCGGTGATGGGCGTCGTCGGGATTCGTGTTGAATAGTAAATCGGCGTACCGGTCGCATCACCGTTATCGTTGCCGTACTCGGACGAGGGTCCGTAGATCGACTCGCGTGCGGTCACCGACCACTTGCCAACCCGCACGAGCGCACCGAGATTGACGACGTAACGGGGTGCGGCGGTGGTGAGGTCCGAGAGCGCCGTCTTATCGAAAAGCGCCTGACCGTCGAGTTGCGGCGGTGAAGCTGCGACACGGGTCACGAGGGTGTCATTGTAGGTCGCACCGATCGACCAATCGATCGAGCCAAAGTCGTAGAGGGCGGGCAGCGTCACGGTGAGATCCGCCCCTTGGGTGCGCGTGTCGACGCCATTCTCGAAAATATTGACGCCCGTGCTGATCACGGTCGGGTCGAGCGCATTGCCGTTGGCGATGATTGCCGCGACCACATCCGGGGCGACCACCGTGCCGTTGATCGTCCCGTAGATGGCACCGGACCCCACGATGCGATTGCGTATTTTGATCCGATAGAGGTCGAGCGTGGCCAACAGGTGGGGCGATGGCCGCCACACGGCACCCACACTCACATTGGTCGAGGCCTCTGGTTTGAGGCCCTCACCGACTCCGAGGAGTGACGCCGCGCGGGCATTCGGCGGGAGCTGCACGAAGGCCTGCAACGGGGCCACGTTCGTACTCGAGTAGTACTCCTCGGCGAGCGTGGGCGCCCGAAAGCCGGTGCTGACCGTGCCGCGCAGCGCAAATAATGGGGAGACCTCATATCGGCTGGTCAACTTGCCGACCGTGGTACTCCCGAAGTCGCTGTAACGCTCGTAGCGTCCGGCCGCATCTACGCTCCAGGCACTGGTGGGATGCGCCGCGAGATCGATGTAGGCGGCGTAGTTGTCGCGCGCGTGAACGCCGGCGTCCGTCGGCGTGAAGCCCGGATACGAGGCCGCGCCGCCATCAATGTAGGAGTCCGCACTGCCGGAGCCGATGGCGTAGGTGTCGCGCCGGTACTCGCCACCCATGGCGATCATTAGCGGTTCGGCGAGGCCCACCACGACATCACGACCGACGTCCAGACTGGTGGTCCATTGGGACGCCTTGAATCGACCGTCGGCAAAGCTCGAGGGCGAGGCGCCCACACTTCCGTACAGTCCGACGTTGATCGAGTCGATGGTGCTGATAGCCACACTGTCAGCGCCGTAGACGCTGGCCAGGTCCCAGTGCCATCCCGCGGTGACTCCCTTGAATCCCAGAGTGAGGCCGTAGTCGGTCTCCTCGATCGCCTCACGGGGGTTGAACCCCAACGGAAACCGGTAGGTCACCACGCCCGACACGGGATCTTTGTAAACCGCCTTGGTGGGCAGTCGGTAGTTCTCGATCGAGTTCGCATCCTTTTGCCCATAGGTGCCGACCGCATAGAGCTCTCCGCCGTCGTTGAGTGGGAGACCGGTGTTGAAGGCGGCGACCTTGAGGTGGTATTCGGCGTCCCCGGCGATGCGGTTGAGGTACGGGTACCCCGGGATGCCTGGCATGTTGGAGTTGGGGTAGCTCGCCACATTCGCGGGATCGATTACTCGCGGATCGATGCCGCCGGAAAAACTGTGGCCATGGTTGCCGACCTCGCCGGTGACGTTGAGATAGGCGCCGTCGACGGGTGCGAAGCCCGCGTTGCCGGCGATCTGGTGGGTGGGCCCATCACCTTTGAAATAACCGCCGTGCGTCGTCGAGACCTCCGCCCCGGTCGCGGACGTCTTCAGAATGATGTTGATCACGCCGGCGATCGCGTCGGTGCCGTACTGGGCGGCTGCCCCTTCGGTGAGCACTTCGATGTGGTCGATCGCGCTGACCGGAATGAAGTTCAGATCGACGCCGGCGCCGCCCTGATAGGGCCCGCCGAGTACCGCTAGGTTTGCGGTAGTGTGGCGACGCTTGCCATCGACCAACACCAGGACATGATTGGGGCTCAGGCCGCGCAGTTTCGCTTGCAGGGCGAGGTTGCCCATGTCACCGCCATAGGCCTGTGCCGTGAGCGACGGAATCAACGCCGCGAGCGTCGCCACAAGCTCGCCGTTGGCGGATGCCGCGGCGAGGGCCTCGGCACCGATGATCTGGATAGGCGATGCACTCTGGGCCGCGAGCACGCCCGTCTGCCGTGTCCCGGTGACGATCACTTCCGCAAGCGCGCCGTTGCCGGACTCATCCGACCGCGCGGGGGCGCTCAAGCTGAGCGCGAGGACTGCGGCGAAGGTGCGCGCGAGCGTCTTGATGGCCGACAGCGCAAGCGCCGCTTGTGCAGACTGTGTTGCCATCCTGAGCTCTTGTAGAGGGTCGCCGGTCGCGCCCAAATCGGGGCGGATTCTAGGTGACCGACGACAGGCCGTCCAATGAGGCCGGTACCGTGGGACCGTGTGTTCGCCGCGGGATGCCGGTCCAGCACTGATCCTGCTGTCCGCTGGGGTGCCGAGTGGAATGCGAGCAAAAGCGCCGCGCGCCGCAGTTCGACGCCAGAGATCGTCGCCACGGGCCGGCGATGGCCCGTGGCGAACACCGACCGTCAGCTCTGACGCGTCCGCCAGCCTTGGGCGTGGTAGCCCTCGCGGGCATCCCGTGAGTACGGCGTCGGTGAGACGCGGACCCGAACCTCGAGTTGCTTGTGGCGCTCGACGGTGCTCTTTCGGGTACCGCCGTCTTCCTCGCCCCAGAGCAGCGTGACGACATCGCCTACCTGGATGTTGTCATCGACGATGCCCAGCGACAGCACGGTGCGCTCGTTGAAGCTGTAGCCACCGAACATCGAGAAGCCGACCACCTTGCCGCCCATCATGATCTGATCGAAGGTCGAGGAGGCGTAGTTGCTGTTTGGCAGATCGAAGTACTTGTACGGCAGCTCTCCCGGGACGAGCATCGACGACCAGATCTTCGACACGTCCTCGGCATTCCAGGCGAACGTCACCTTCTTGCGGTGCGGACCCTTGGCCATACGCTCCAGAGCCCCGCGACCGATGAAGTCGTGGTCGAACTTGATGAAGGGTCCGTAGCCCAGCGCATAGGGAGTCACGTAATAGTCTTCGATGTGTTTCGAGGCAAAGCTGCCACCGATCGAGGCCGTGCCCTCGTAGCCGGTGGCCGGCAGCCACTCGCGATAACTCTTCATGCTGTCGCCCGAGTACACCGCAGGCAGTGGCGACGGGATCCAGCCCGATTCAAGGGTGTTGCTCGAGTAGGCGCGAGCGCCGATCTGCACCATGCCGAAATCGGTGCCGGCCGCCACGATGGCATCGCGCACCTCGTCGTATTCCGCGTACGGGCCCCAGATCTCGAGTCCCGGTGCGCCGGCCATGCCATGTCGCAGACAACGAACCTTGCGACCGGCGATGTTGATGGTGTCCATCGTGAAGAACTTCACCTCAGGCAGTGGGCCGCCGTTGAGGCGTTCCAGGATCTTGGCCGCGTTGGGACCTTGGATCTGGAAGCGGTAGTGACGGCGGAATACCGCCTTGCCGCGCGGATGCGAGGGGGAGCGATCATCACGAATCAGATCGACCTTGTAGCCGCCGGTCTCCGCATGGAACTGGATCCAGTTGACCGACGGGGCACGACCGACGAACAGGAACTCCTCCTCGGCGAGGTAGAACAGGATGCCGTCGCCGATCACGAAGCCATCATGGCTGCAAGGCACCATCTGCTTGGCACGGTTCGGTGTGAAGCCTGCGAAGCTGTTGATGGTCAGATAAGACAGCAGCTTGAAGGCATCGGGTCCCTTGATCGTGAGTTCGGCCATGTGATGCGTCTGGTCGAAAAGTACGGCCGTTTCACGCCAGCCGATCTGCTCGGCCCGCCAGTTGCTGTACTCGGAAGGCACCACGGGGTACACGTAGGCGCCGATCTGCGAGTTGCGCAGCAAATCGACCGTGTTGCCGGCGCCTTGCAGAAGGCTATTCAGATTGGGCTTGCTCGTCACGTTTGGGAACCTCTCTTCAGTGATCCATGGATGGTGAGTTGAAACGTTCGAAAGACGCTTGCGGCGACGCGGCCGAAGCGCCAACGATGCGACGGTTAGTGGGGCGTCTGGATGCCTCGTGGCGGCGCTTTCCCAGCGCGCACATCGAATAGCCAACGATCGCCGGCCGGTGCGCATGACGCGTCGGCATCAGCCGCGATATTGAGACTTTCCTTGACCGG
>Ga0164296_1001829_pt1 | contig 21910 bp, 26 predicted proteins | sample GEODES057metaG_FD_113533 | JGI IMG/M metagenome (GOLD analysis project Ga0164296, IMG submission 113533) | Dystrophic lake water microbial communities from Trout Bog Lake, Wisconsin, USA - GEODES057 metaG | ecosystem: Environmental > Aquatic > Freshwater > Lake | place: USA: Trout Bog Lake...
CCGCATGGGAGAGCGAGCACGCAGTGCCAGTCCCGTGTTTGCGGGTTGGCCCCAAGGATTGCACGCACATCTCTCAGCAGCTGCTGGTTCAACGCCGGGTGCTGAGCTGCCATGTGCGCGGCTCGGGACAGTCTCGCCTGTGCGGAGAGGACCGTTCAAGGCGCGGGTAGAGCACACTGTGCGCACATGCGTGGACGCCTGGTGGACATGGGATTGTGCAGGGGGGATCTGTTGTGGGCGCTCACCACACGTCACCATGGAGATGAGCAGCGCAAGATTCGCTACACTCTAGAGCATCAACGCAATTTTCAGTCTGACAATCTGCATTCAACCCGCTGGAATGCACTCTAGAAGCCGATGTCGATGCCGTTGCCAATCTCGACGCCGAGCATCGTGAGGAAAGGCTTGTTCGCAATCTTGAAGAGGCAAACATCATACAATCGCGTAAGATGAGGATGCGTGCATGGCGCGCAAGGCAGAGGACTGTGTCGTTCTTTGGTGAAGACGTACCGCTTCCAAGGCAATCAACGCAAAGAAACCAATCATGGCCGCGCGGCTGTTCATCGTCTCCGCGTTATCAACGAAGCCTGTGGGTGTGTGGGCAGCAGAGCGACGTCAAAGCGTGTTTCATCGCGTGTGGAGTCTTGGCAGAGTATGCACTTTCACTGCCTCCCTGCCTGCGCACTTGGCGGCCCTTGACGCACCAAAGACAGGCAGCTTCTTGCTCGGCTTGACAGGTGGCAGCGGAACCTGCGTCATGGACGGTGGTCAGACACAAGCGGTGTGCGTAACCAGGGCGTGTTATTGCCGAGCCACACACGCAACAGGCGGGCCAGAGACGCGCGCCAGCACGCGGCCGCGCAGCGGGCCACGCACGCACCCCAGCAGGAGAAACCTCCTCAGGCCACCGCTTCAGCGCGGGCTTATCCCCAGACGCAGCGTCCGCCCGCGGAGCGACCCGCAGCGGCGCCCGTCTGCATGACCTCCTTGGGCCCCTGGTTTTGAGGCAGGCGGGGTCGGACACGAGTCAGACGTGGTGCTGCAATGATGAGTCGTGTGTCGCGGGAAAGAACACGAGCGTCGTGGCAGCGAGCCGCACGCGCAGGGCCATAGACTGCATGATAGAAGGCCAGCCATTGCCCGGTGTGCGACGCACCGTGTGAACACAGCTGGGAGCGCGGCTGACTGCGTTGCGGCGTGCATGCTTGTGCGATGTGCAAGGCGCACAAAGTGTGATGACGCAACTTGCGTCATCACACTTGCTTGAAGCACTGGGGCGCCTCGCAAGGTCGATCGATCTGAATGGACTCAGAGACAGCGCATAGCGACGGCGATGTGCCTGAACCACAAGAGCTGGCTGCGCTGCAACGCGCTGTGCAGGCGAATGGCAAGGCGCTGAATGCCATCGCTTCGTCGCCCGCTGCAGTGTGGCTCGCCGCGCAGCTTGACAGCGAGGAGGGAACGCACGAGGTGTTGGATCGCTTGCAAGCTGCAGTAGATGCGCCCGCGTTCGTCGACAAGCTAGACGCTGCGGCAGTTGCGGACAACGGAGGTTCGTCATTTGCTCTGCCAGCACTGGTAGGAGGCCTAGACGTTACGCGGCGCAGCTTCTGGACATGGCGGCGCAGCGACAAAAATGACAGCGCGGCTCTAGCCGAAGCGCTGCTGTCTGAACGCGCGGCTGGAGAGTGTAAACGAGCTGATGCTGACGGCGGCACTTCTGCGTCGTCAGAAAGCTCTTATGTGCTTGTCTCACACGAGGATGTCATCGACGCACTGGCAGAGTTCATCGCGCGACTGCTGATAGCGCATCCAGAGAGTCTGCAGCTGACGCACAAACAGCTTCAGTGCGCTCTGTCAGACGCAGTCAAAGTGGTGCGTCGAAGCCGGATGCGTCGCATGTGGGATTGGGGAAGGTCCTTGAATCGATGGGGGTTGTGGCTGTATGGCGCAAGCTCCATCGCGGCTAACCCTGCGTTGCCGTGGGTTCTGCGGGCCGTCGGGTACGGCCTCTGGACCGCCGGCAGATGCGCAGTTGGTCTAGTGTACTAGTGGTGTGAAAGGAATCGGGGCGACGCTCACTCATCACAGCTTGAATGTCTGCGAGTAGAAGTGGCACCCGCGGCTGGCAGCTGCGGCTTGAGCGGCGGCGATCAACTCTGTGGGTCCACAGCACATGACCAGCACCCTGTTTGGGGCGTCGCCGCACTCGCGTGCCCCCTCCAGCGCAGCGTCGATGTAGCCCGCAACGTCAGGCCGGCCCATCTGGACGGCACCAGCATGCTTGGTCGGCGCTCCTCCATCAAACTTCATGTCGTGCATCTCCAGATCAACGCCATTGCCGTTCTCGATTAAGTCTGAGGCGCTGTCTATCCGGCGTGTCGGCATAGTACGTGACGCCGTGCGAGAGCCAGATGCCGATGTATCGTGCAAGTGCACGCTGAACAGCGGATTCCCCTCCAACGCACTCAACCATGACGGGAGCCAGCTTGTGAACGCGTCTGCGTCCCGCGCTGACCAGACTAGCGTCACACGACGCATGCGGTCCTTGGCTGCTTGTTGGACATCCATGCAGGCGCGTGCGATGCGCGGCATGGGCGTTATGCCAACCCCACCAGCAATTAGAACGACTGATACGTAGTTGCTCAGGTTGACGGGTAGCACGCCGTATGGTGCATCCACGCGCACGCGCACACTTCGCTCGCCCCCAGGACAGCCGGTGAGCAAGTTCGCCAGTCGCGCCCCGAAAGCGGTAGGGTTGGCAGGCGTTGCCGAGATGAGGAAAGAGACCTCGTTTGGGTTCAGCCATTCAGTGACCATGGTGTATGGATGCCATTCCGTAGCGCCTAGCTCCGGAACGGAAATCCATGCGAACTGGTCGGGCTTGACGCGGATGTTCTTCAGTCGGAAGTCCGGACGGATCCGCACGATGTTGCCGGGCGGCAAGAGTGTCATTTTTGCATCCATCAGGGTCGCGCAGCGCAAATAGGACACGCCCCGGTCAACAACATACAGCACCAGCGGCGGCACAATGTAGGAGATGACCATGTTGGCGTGCACGCACGCGAGAATCAAGGCGACAGGGAAGCCAATCAAGTGGGATGCTTTGAACAGCTTCCACCACCGCCGCCGCACTGCAGGAGAGGCCAGCACCGCCATGGCAGCAAAGAACACGGCAGCTACAGTGCCGTACACAGATCCACTACCGGTGATGTTTTCCTTAGAATCGGTGAGGATGTGCATGCCGCTGTCCACCACATTGACAGCGGCATGTGCAACTACGATGACCAGGAATGCCTGCATGGCCGCTTGGTGGAACATGATGGCACGCTCGTAGGAGACACCCAACATGGCGTTGATCACGCTGCGCCGGCTGACAGGCAGAAGCGCAGTGCCAAGCGCTGGTGCCAGGGCAGTGCCGATGGCCCGACCCCGGGATGTTGGGTACATGGTCACCGCCTGTTGGAGATACACGCCCAGAGTGATGGCGTAGCCAGTGATAAGGACGAGCTCCGGTAAGCCCCAGGATGCAAGCTGTGGGCCCAACACCTCGGAGGGTAGCAGCTTTGCAGCGGACTGCTGTGCATAATCTTCAGCAACAAATGACGCAGTGCGTACTCCACGCGCAAGGATGCCAAGTCCCAGGGTGGCGAAGAACCCGGCAAGGACAATCTTGTGCAGCATGTTGAACGCTGGCAGGTCGCCCGTTGCCAGGACACACGTTCCACCGCTCGTTGCGCATTGAAGGTCGACGGCGAGCGCGCCAAAGTCGACGCCCTCAGTGTCGCCGTGTTGTGCGAGGTTCCCGTCTGCCATGATGGGCGCGAAAGCGCTCGTGCTCCAGATCACATTCACAGGGAGGGTCCCACTCGGTGCTGCTGGTGCTGTGTTGCTCAACAGTCGCCGCCGCATGGTGCCTGCCGCGCTGTTAGCTGCTGGCACAGGGACCGCGAAGGAGACTGTCAGTTTCCCGTTGGCTGTGGCCGCGCTCAGGACCTGGGCTCCTGACGGCAACGACCTCAATTGCGGCATATCGTGGCCGTTCGCATTCCGCCGATACGTCAACATGCCGGCGCCAGTGCTGGGATCGCTCCATGCAGCGTACACATCAGCAGGGGACATGGCGTTGTAGGTGTCTGAAAAGCCAACTGACACATAGCCGATGGCAGTGGTTGACAAGGTAAAGAAGGCCATGCCTGCGGCCACGTTGGTGGACCACGCCATGCAGAAGGCGCCGCCGCCAGAGCAGTACGATGCGGTGGCAGCAGGCTGCGGCATGATTAGCTGCGGAGGTGGGCTGGGCGGGCTGGGCGGTGGGCTTCGCGGTGGCGGCAGCGGCTTCGGCGATGGCGGTGGCGGGCTGGGTGGCATCGGGCTCGGTGGTGTTGGACTGGGTGGCGGTGGGCTGTACCCGCCTGGAGGCGCTGGCGGCATGGGAGGATGTGGAGGTGATGGTTTCGGACTGGGCGGAGGAGGTGACAAAGATGGCGGTGGTGGTGGCGGCGACGGCGACGGCGATGCTGGCGGGGGTGATGGCGGAGGCGACAGCGCCGGGGCAGAAGTCAGGCTGAATGCTGCTGACACAGTGTACCACACGGACGTGGAGTAGACGACGTAGGCAGACACGGTGACGACGCTGCCAGAGCTCGGCGGCACCAGTTGGAAGGTGAGTGCGCTCAGCATGTTGTTGTTCGTGTGTGATAGGCCGCAGGAGCCGAAGACGGTACCTGCGCTGGGAGACTGCACCTGCCCCCCGCCTGGCGTGAGGACCAGCCAGCCACGGAAGGTGGTCAGTGAGCTCCCAGAGCTCGGTGCCAGAGTCAACGTGACGGGAGCACCGGCGGTCAGGGAGGTCGCGCCGCCAGGCGCCTGTGTGAATATAACGCGTCAGAGACAGAGTGCAGCGTTGCCCTTGACGGCGTGTCAGCTGGACGCACGAACCGTGATACTGTACAGTGTGGTCGCGCCTCGGCCACCTCCATGTTGCCCGCCAGGCCTGTGGACGTGACAGCAAAGTGTTATGCCATACGCGAGGCAGAGAGGAACTCCAGACTGCCCCGAAGCGCGCACGACGCTCGGGGCACTTCAGTTGCCGATACTGCGGTCAGTACATCGTGCGTGTGTTGTTTAGGGGCACGCACGGGCCACAGGACGGCGGGCCGCTGGGGTACGCCTCAACGTTGCGAGAGCAGAGGAGCAGCGCGAACAGTAAGGGGAGTGCTGGTGCGGCGCAGCGCCTGGATGACAAACGAACACGCATAGTGCACGCAGCGGAGCCCTCCTCCTTGAGCTGAGGCCACTCACGGAGCTAAAATGGGTTCATCGAGGCGACAGGCATTGACTCGACATCTTTACGTGGCGGCGCTGTTGCTCCCAGTGTGTTGCGCCGACATTCTGAACATGTGTGTGCGTTGGGTCTATATGACGTCCATCTGCGCGTCCTTGCGTCCCGTCACACAAAAAATTGACCTTCAGCCTCGGGGGCTGGTGCTGCTCATTTTGCCGCCGATGGGCAGCAGGACCTGCGCGCAGGGACGAGTGAAATGTGAAGTGGGCAAGAACACAACCGTGCACGCACCTCATCGATGACGTGCACCACGCCATGGCAAACGAGGTTGTCTGCGGACACGACCTTAGCGCGGCTGCCCACCGCCACAATCTCAGGCGCGCCGCCGCTGGTCAGCTCCACCGTCAGATCTTTGCCCTTCAACGCGGTCTTCAGCTTCTCCTCGTTCTTCAGGCCAGCAGCCTTTGCAGCGGCACCCGGGATGAGGTGATAGGCCAACAGGTTCGCAACTGCCGTCACGTTGCTCTTCAGCTTCTCGACTGTTCCCGGCGGCAGCTGCACGAACAGCGCATTGAAGGCCTGCGATTATGCGAATCGAGATGGCGATGGGTCAGAAGAATGGGCATTACATAACACGGGCGACTTCTCGCACCTCGTTAGTCGGCGCAAAAAGCGTGAACTCAGCGCCGGTCTTGCTGGTGAGCTGCTTCAGCACCGGCGCAGGCAAATCCGGCACCAAGCTCTTTAGCGTGGTTAGATCGGGGCTCTTGTCCAGCAACTCCGCCACTGTCACGCAAGCTGTCGCATTTGTCGCCATCAGCTTGCGGTGTCCATTCACGATGACGACAGTGGAACCGCCTCCGAAGCCGCCATAGCCCGCGCCATACAGTCCAGGCACGAACGGCTGCGCGATCGGGTAGAAGAAGAAGGCATCCACGCTCGAGCCGAGTGCCAGCGCAAGGACAGCGACAAGGAGCGCACGCATTGTGGATGCCGCCATGATGGTGTGCTGCAGAGGGCGCTGTGTGTGATGCTGGTGCCACTCAGTCCAAGAGAGATTGGTGGTGATCACTGCGTCCAAGAATCCGAGAACCACTCGATTTTTCCTGGCGCTGTGTCCAAGACTACTGATGGCGCCATCTAAGTTCCACGGCGCCTGTGTGTCTATTCAACTTTCATCCACAGAGAGATGTCTCTATCTATTCTGACGGCGCCGCCGCATGGCATCGGTCTACTGGCCCCGCATCGGCAGCAGCACCTCGTCCACCGGAATGACAGAGCCACCGCACACCGGGATGGCCTCACCAGCGACCTTGGCCTCGCTGCCGACAGCATCAATGTACTCGTTCTGGCCCTCGCGACGCACCATCAGGGGCGGCGCCTCATTGAGGAGAGTCTTCAGCTGCGCGCCCTGGCGCAGGTTCTCCGCGTTCTTGATCTCGCGGCCGGGCACGAAGTGGTACCGCAGAACCGCATCGATGGCGGTGGAGTTGGAGGCGAGCATCTTGGCGCCGTTCGGCTCAGCCTTGTCCAGCGCGCTCTCCAGATTGGTGACGGCGCCATTGGTCGGGGCGAAGAAGGTGAAGTCGCTGCCCGCGTCGCGGAGAATCTCGTCCTTCATGGAACGAGACAGACCATCTGCAAGGCTGCGCAGACCACTCCACTCCGGCTTGTTGTAGACGAGCTGTTCCAAGGTGGTGCACGTTGACGCTGGGTTGTTCTCCGCAAGCAGATGGCGATGGCCGCGGATGACTGTGACCCGACGAGGCGCCACAAAGCCAGGCCGCACAACGCCGTAGATGATGGCCTGCGCGTTGACCATGAGCGCCAGCAGGACGGTCGCGAAGAGAGTGCGAGCCATGATTGTGAATGGGAGAGGGGCTTACTGTTGGCACCCCATCCCAAGACCAAGACCAAGAACGAGAGACCCTCAGTAACACAAGCCTGGAACACATCAGCTTCATGGTCTATGCAAGCGTGGCTTCAGGCGGCAGCAGCACAGTGCTGATTACATGCATCACGCCCCGGCATGTGCTGATGTCCGGCATGATGATGTAAGAAAGCGACCTTGCTGCCATTATTGTGGTATCGTTCCCGCTGCGCTGGATTTTGAGCGGCGGGGCGCTGCGCAGCGTCGTCTGCAGCACTGTCCCCCTTACCAGCTGAGCCAATGGCTTCACGGCGAGCACGGTGTGGTAGTCCAGAAGCAGTTTCACAATGGACGCGTTTGCCAACACCGTGTTGGCAAACCAAGTGACTTGGGCTGAAACAGCCGCCCACGCCGCATCATCAGGCGCGAAGAAAGTCAGCTGAGTGCCGTCGCGCTGGGCGAACTCGCGCTGGACATCAGCTGGGATCGTGCGCTTGAGTTCCTTCAGTCGGGCCAGGTCGCTGCGTGACTGGATCACGTCATCCAGGGACGCGCAGCGCGGTGCTGCGGCAGCGCACGCCACAAGGCTTATCATCACTGTTAGACTGCACCACATAACGCGCTTGTACGAGGAAGAGGAGTTCAGGGTAGAGAAGGAAGGAGTACACACACCTGCTGACGTGGGCGCTGCTCGCAAAGCTGCGCCCCTGGGTCTCATTTGAACGGGCGCGTGATGTAGGACGCATTCCAGGTGCGTGCTCACTCATAACATTCACAAGTCACACACAAGCAACGCTCACCGGGCAACTGCAGAGGCCTTTCCTTCCGCAAGCGCGAACACCTCATCCAGTATGTCCTCGACGACCTTGTCGGGTGTCGATGCGCCGGATGTCACGCCGATGGTCACCGGCTTGCCCAGCGGAAGCCAGTCGCGGGTGGTGATGAGCTCGCCGTGAGCTGTGCGGTGCGCAATCACGTTGCCAGGACCCAGTCGCTGCGGCGTGTCGATCCAGTAGCTGGTCAGATTCGCATGCTCCGCAATCTCCTGCAAATGGCTGGTATTGCTGCTGTTGAACCCGCCGATGACGAGCACAATGTCAGGCTTGGCCTTGACAAGGTCGTACATGGCATCCTGTCGCTCCTGCGTTGCGTCGCAGATGGTGTCCAGCACCATGAAATGCTGGTTCACGTCCTGCACGCCGTAGCGCTGCATCATGGCTTGCTGGAACAGGCGGCCAATCTGCTCGGTCTCGCCCTTGAGCATGGTCGTCTGGTTGGCAATGCCCACACGCACGAGGTCCTTCTCCGGGTCAAAGCCAGCGCTCATGCCCTTGGGGCTGAACTTGGCAAGGAAGGCAGCCTTGTCGCCGCCGTTGACGATGTAGTCGCACACAAACGCAGCCTCCTTGAGGTCCTTCACCACAAGGTAGGTAGTTGCGAACGACGCCGTCGCAATCGTCTCCTCGTGCGCCCACTTGCCGTGGATGATGCTGGTGTAGCTCTTGCGCGCGTGCGTGTCCACCGCGTTCCACACTTTCGACACCCAGGGGCAGGTAGTGTCCACAATCTGCACATTCTTCTCCGCAAGCAACTTCATCTCGTGCACTGACGCCCCGAACGCAGGCAGGATTACCACCTCGCCGGCGCGCACGCCAGAAAAGTCCTTGGAGCCCTCCTTCTCCTCAATGAATTCCACGCCCATGTCCGCCAAGCGCTGTAGGTAGAGAAAAACGCGCACAGGCACGCGTCAGCGTCAGGCTCACGCACGCAGCTTGCATTCCAGGTCACGCCGCCACGGCGTGTGAGCGCGCGAGAAGCCCCGGCTACGTCTCAGTGCTCCGCTGTGCGCCGGAGCCCTCCACCGAGAACAGGCGTCTCGTTTCCACGCTGCACGCGCCCCCACGACGCGCCTGGTTCACCGACGGGTTGTGTATGATCTCATTCGTGATCCACAGCTTCTCCTGCGGGTACTGCTTGCGCGCTTCGTACGCCATCTGCACCGCCCGCTCCACGCCCCAGCAGAAGCCGTAGCTTTGCGCAAGCGTCAGCGTCAAGTTCCCCCGCTGGTGGCGGAAGCCCTGCGTCTTCATCTGGCTGATCAAGCCGCCTGTGGGAGGCCGGTAGCGAGCCGTGCGCGAGTGAGCCCCGTGCGTCCGTGCTCTGTGCCCCAACAAAGACTTTCCCCTCATATCTCCCGTCCAAAGCCACGCACCTGCGGACACGGCGCCCACGCCGGCAGCCTCCATCGCCTTCGCTGCATCCTCGTCGCGCATGTGCTTACGCGTGTAGTTGCCGCTCTGGCCCAGCTGTCGCCGAAAAGCACGAGCGTCGAAAGACCCACTCTCCTCCCCCTCCTCCTCCGCGTGCGCCCCGCCAGCAGTGACGGCGGGCACAGTGCCACGAGCACGGCTGCGCCGACATGTGCCGCTCGGCCGCAGCGCGAGCCGGTCTGCTGCCGGTGTGCGCAGGGCCTGCATCGTCCTCAGGCGGGGAGCTAGGAGCGGGGAGAGTGTTTGACTGGCGCTGACGTCATTGCTCACGATGAGACGATGGATGCAAGTGCATCTGTGCTGCTATAGTCATCTTCGTGCGCTATTCAGGCGCGATTTGAGCAATGCCGGCGTGTTGCTTGACCCACGCGTCTTCCAACACCTCGCTGATTGTCGCTCGCTTGCCCGGATCCTTGTCCAACATGCGGGCCAACAGATGCCCAACCGGCGTGTCTGCTTCCAGCCCCGGCGGCTGTGCCAATTCCTCACTTTGTATTCTCTGGTACGTTTCCACTAGCGTGTTCCCCATGAACGGCGGCGCCCCAGTCAGCATCGTATACAAGCTTATACCCAGCGCCCACACATCTGCCGCAGCGCCATCGAAAGAGCCACCAGAGCAGCATTCAGGCGCCGTGAAGGCTGGTGTGCCAGGTGTGCGTGCAGAACCCGCTAATGATGCGCCAGCCGCGCTTGCGGCGCCATCGATGGCGGCAGCGGCGGCAGGTGCAGCAGGGAGGAGCTGCGAGACGCTGAAATCGATGAGGCGTGTGCGTCCGTCTTCGCCCGTCAACATGTTGTCTGGCTTCACATCATTATGCGCCACGCCTTGCCAGTGGCAGTACGCTAATGCCGCGGCAACATCCGCGATGGCAGCAGCTGCGTTGGCGTGGTCCAGCGGTGGCGCCCTGTTCAGATGACAACATGCCGGAGTGGGTAGGTCAGTTGGGGTGCTTGGGGACGCACACTGCGCAAGCAGTGGCGCACCCTTCCTGGTGGACGGGTCCACGTGCGAGGTATTCAAGCACCACATACACGCGGTCTTCTCCAGGGTCATCAATCACCTGCAGTGAAGAGACGTTGGCATCAGTCACACAGCGCCGTGCCAATGACGCACTAGCAACACACGTACCTCCACCAGGCGGACAATGTTCGGATGGTCCAGCACCAGGAGAAGTTCAACCTGCGTCGAAACCAGCAGTCAGCAACACGACGTGATGTGATGGAGAGGAATAGCAAACAACAGATTTCGTTCTCTCCACACACCTCCCGCATGGCGTCCGTCAACGCAGTGACGCCGTGGCTCACATACTTCCGTCCCAAATGCGACTTGCTGAGCACCTTGATAGCGTACACATTGCCGTCCTCGCGACAGGAGTAGAGCACCACCTTGCCGTAGCTGCCCTGTGCCAGCTTGCGGACCTTCACGTACTGGTTCACACACTTCCGGCCACTAGCATCAGTGCCTATCGCCACACAACGAGTCACGCGAGCGGCTGCCCTCGTGCGCCGCTGCTGCTGCTCACTTTCGCTTAGAGCACTCCTGCCACCGTCAACGCTGTGACGCAGCACCAGCTCCGACGGACCCAGTCTGAAACTGTGCACGTCCCGAAGTGTATGCCGTGCATGCTGGAAGCTTGCCCCTAAGGAGTCAGCCCCTGCTTCGGAGGTGGTCACCGCTGGCGGAGCTTGCACGCTCGGCGCTGGCGGCTGCTGCGGTTCCGCCTGCGGCTGCTCCACCGGCGCGCTAGGATGAAACAGCCAGTGGCAGCACACCATAATTGCGTGAACAGGCGCGCAAGTTCCAACCCGCTGTATATGAGCTGGTGTTTCCGACTGGAAAGGGCAAGAGTGCAGGTACAGCTGCGGCTGAGCCTACATGTTGTGATGACACATTGCGGGCCGTCACATATTGGGAAGGCGAGGCGAGCTTGCTAGTCCACGTCACCTGAAAGAGGGCACGAGAGGGCACATTCTCTTTGCCCTCCTGAGGACCGCAAGCGCGGCCCCGTTCTGCGTTCCGCGCCACTCCACAGTCGCGACTCGATGCTCTGCTCCTATTGAAGCTTCAGCATAACACGCAGCCAGTGTCGCAGTTCCTTCCACCGAGGCAATGCTCACTCAGACGACTGCGCTCGACCGCCCGCCTGTCGGCACGTGCCCCTCCTGCTCTCTCGTTGCATATGCCACGGGACTCTCGCGACGTGTGCACGCGCGTATATACACGTCTCCGGGGCGCTCGTGAGATTCGTTTCCTTTCGCCGGCGGATATCACCTTCTCTGAGACGTCTTGCAAAACCACCACGCACCTGTGTTTGGACACAGGTGCCAGCGAAGTCTTCGACGCGCTGTCCACAGTCGTGTCGCCCGCTGTCAGCGCAGATGCTCGGCGCGCAGCCACAGCTTCCCTGTCTGCATGGGAGCGCACAGTAGCACCTGGCTTTGTCGGGGCCTTGACTCAGCTTGCGGGACAGCCGGTACGTAGCCCGCACGTGTGCACACTCTCCGCGCACCTGGCATGCATGCTGCTCCGGGGGCGTTTGGAGGGCGCACGCGTGTGTTCGTGTTTTAGAGGGCTCAATGACAAACTGTATGGGTGTGAGTCACTCATCGCGAGCGCCCCCACTCCACAGGACGTGGCTGAAGACGCTCGCCTCCTTGCTGTCATGGCGCTCAAGAACGTGGTCGGCGCGTCGTGGAGAAAGACCCTGTCCACACGCGAGTGGCTCCGAGTACCCGAGGCTGAGAGGGCAGCCGCACGCGCCACGGCGCTGCACTTGCTTCTCCACCATCCATCACGACGACTTGCTGCACAGGCGTGCCTGCTCGTTGCAAACGTGGCGCGGTTCGACGCACCGCGGCGGTGGGATAACTTGTTGCCTGAACTGCTGGCAGCCGCGCGCAACCCGTCCGGAGCGACAGCGGAAGAGCATCATGTCCGCCAATGCCGCGCATTGAAGGCGCTCAAGCATGTGTGTAATGCGCTGGCAGGCACCCGCGTTGCGGCCGGTCAGGCAGCGCTAGCCGCTGGCCAGCAAGCCACGCAGGAGGCCATGTCGTATGTGCTGCCACCAATTGCAGCCGATTGGCGCATCAATGCTCACAAGTGGTCGTCTTCAGGCGCGGGTGATGCTGCTGTCCCGGCGTTGGAGTTGGCGGCGGCAGGGGCAGCAGCTCTGGGTCCCATGCTTCGCTTGGTCAAGGACTTGGATGCGCCACCGGAGTTCGCAACAGGCTGCATCGAGCCCCTGTTCACAACATTTCACGACGTCCTAGTCGCTGGAAGTGCGCCGGGAAGCAGCGCGCCCGGCGGAGGCGCAGCGAAGCTCTTCCGCAGGGTGGCTGCTGCGGTTGGATCAGCTCAAGATTCGCACCCGCTGGCGTTTGCACGCTACTTGAGCCCATTCGTGCGCGTCATGGCCACCGCGGTGCTGTCATTGCCACACGATGCACTGGTTGAGGATCCACAGCGGGCGCAGGCTCTGACTGCATTCCTGGCCAATGTGCTGCTTTGTCCACAGTACAAGCCGCCCAAGCGGCGCGGGCAAGCTGCGTCGCCGCCTCATCCTGAATCACCACCGCCGCTAGTGGCACCAGACGAGTACGCCCCGCTGGGATCGAACAGTGCAGCACATGTCAACGACACAGCACAAGCAGCTGCCCGCAATGCCGCCACGCAGGCCGCAGCAGCAGCCATCGCGCCGCTGCTTGACGGAGACGCCTTCGTTCGGGCTCTCATCGAACGGTACCTCTGCCCAACACCGGCGGAGCTCGAAGAGTGGCGCCAAGATCCACGCGCATTACTCCAGCATGCCGATGGTGAGCCCCTCGTCACAGCAGGTGTCATGGACGCCGCCATCGGCGGCGGCAGCGCTGATGGCAGCGGCGATTCTGCACGGCCATGCGCAGAGACAGTGCTGCTGTGCTTGCTCCTCCGCGATCGCACGACGGTCACTTCAACAGTGCTCGGCTTGGCTACCCAAGCGCAAGCGCTGAGCGCCGCCGACACTGGCAATGATAGCGAGCAGGAGCTGCGGAATGCGCTGTTTCGAGACGGCGTGTATAGAGCCATTGGCGTGATGGCCCCTGAACTTCCCCATGCAGCTGTTGATGTGCCCGCTTGGGCGCGCGCGGAGCTGTTCCCACTGCTCGCAGTCCACGCATCGTGCGTGGATGCAGCAGCGCGTGGCGAAACTGGCACAGCAGCTGCGAAGGCGGCCGCAAGTGTGAGCCGCCGCCTTCTGGCGGCACGGGCCTTGTGGTTGCTCGGTCGCTTCGCAGAAGACATGGTGATGGGTCGCGAGCAGCAGAGTGGGGATGGTAGCATGATGTCTGAGCAGCAGCGGCAGCAGCGGTTGGAAGCAGGCATGGCGTTAGCTCACGATGCGGCTTGTGCATGTTTGCCCCATCTCCGAGTCGAGGACCCATTGCTAGCGCTCCACGCCGCGGCTGCACTCCGCCAGCTCGCTGTATGTGTCGCCAATGCAGCGTCAGGCGCTGTCGTTGAATCAGCACGCAATGCGCTCGCCACTGGCGCCGCGGAACGGACATCGACCACCGGTCTGGAAGTGAATCGTGCAGCTCACTCGGCTGCGGCAACCGCTGTTGCAGCCTGGGGATTACCAGCTCTTTCTCGGTGCTTGGCCCTCTTGCCTGCAGTGGTTGGAGATCCAGACACAGCGGCGGGCGTGCTACGTCTGTGCGGCCTGCTCATCGACACCCTGGGCCGCCGGGTGCTCGCACCACATGCTGGCACGCTCGCAGCCGCCCTCCCCGCCGTATGGTCCGCTACCGATGTGCAAGGGGGAGGTACGCCAGGCGCGTCTGCGCGTGTGCATGCGGCGCTATTGAGCACCCTTGCGCACTTGGTGCGCATCACTGGAACAGCCGCGTTGGCAGCGGCACCTGCGGCTCCGACCTCGGCATCGCTTACTCAGCCTGCTGTTGGGGGTGTGCTGTTCCCGCTGCTGGCATACGCCACAGATCCAGCAAATACGTCTTCAGACGCTTTGATGGATGACGGCATTGCCTTGTGGGTGGCTGCCCTGCGGTGCTGTCCTCCAGGACCGCTTCATCCAGCCATGGACGCACTCACGCCGCGCCTGTTTGATCTCCTGCACGCGGACCCGCGCAGCTCGCTGATTCTCGTGTGTCAAGGCTACATCCTTGTAGGCGCAGCGCCCTGGTTGGCGGCGCACGCTCAACAAATCGCAAATGTACTGGCACCGCCGCTTCTATCTACAGAGCCGGGCGCAGAGACGGCGTTGCTGGCGGCATGCGCTGGCCTCGATATGGCCGTCCAATTACAACCAGGCGCCATGCTGCCGACACTGGCACCACACGCAACTTCCATCTGCGACCGCCTCGCACTCATGAATGGCGGCAACGGCGGTGCAGCCCAGCACGATGACGATGCCGCAGCATTGCTGCCGACTGCGATGGCAGGGAAAGCGTACTCCACACTTCTGTCCCGCATCTCACTGGCCAGTCCGGATGCAGTGCGTCAACTCATGGTGGGTCGGCCACCTTGCCGGGCGGCTGACACCATCTCCGTGTGCTGCGAGCTCATGTGTCTACGCGCCATGGACGAGCTGCTGGGTGCAGCCGGCATGCCTGTAGGCGGCCTCGGTGGACGAGGCAGACCAGCGATGGGTGGCGGCACGGCGCCATCGAGCCAGCAAGAGGATCGTGCCGTCGTGGCTGCCGCCATGTGTGACATCCTTCGAGATGCAGCTGCCCAGCCCGGCGCCGGAGCCGACGCGTGCAGATGGAACCCGAGCGCTGTTAGTGGCGACAGTGCGCCTGCGCCATTGCCTGAGATGGCATCTGCGCCTGGGGCGATGTTGACTCGCGTTGGACCTGTGGTGGCGCTATTGCTGGTCGCGCTCACGGATGTTGCGCGCCTCACCGGCGATGAAACAGGGCAAGGCTGTTTACCTGTTGCAGTGCCGAATAACCCGCGAGCTGTGCTCCAAGATGCGGGGTTGACGCCACCATCGAGCCCCATGGCAGGTGCTAATGCGACACCAATCACCGTGGACGACCCAGACGAAGAGCAAGTGCCAAATTTGGTGGATGCACAAGCCTGGCGCCTTGCAGCACATGATCCAGCACGTACAGTGCCACTCATGCAGCGCGGACGCGCTTTCATAGCAGCTGTACGCGCGGCATGTGGCCCAGCCTGGGTACACGCAGCGCTGGAGGCTGAAGAGCGACTGCGTGATGCGCGTGGCTTGCGTGCTACCTTGCTCACCTCCCTGCTCGCTTGACGGGGCATGATGGACCCTACAGATTGACACAAACACACAGAGGATGTCCCATCCTATCCATCTGTCACACTTCAACATCATCTTCGTCCCCATCGTCGAGGTCGTCTTGCTCCCTGATGACGACTTCATCGCGCGCTCCGGCGCGATTCCAAGCTTTGAGAGTAGCACCAGGGCCACCACGCGCATAGTCGTCGCGTAGCACTGCCCAGCCGGATGGGCAGGCGCCGTCTTGAGGCTGCTCTGCGACGCCAGCAGCTCGTCGCAGCTCTGTAAGGAAGCGCCGTGGCGCCAGCTCTGATGCAGCTTTAGTGTCCCCAGCAGCCTGTGCATCACGGCGCGCTTTCTGCGCTTTAGCGACGGCATTGAAGAGCGTCACCACGCCGCGGGTGGCAACTATCCTCAACGACCGCTCACGCGCATCCGCTTCAGGGTCTTCACCACGCCGGCTGGGTTTCAGATGACCCGCCTCTTTCAACTGCGATGGTGCACCAGTCAAAAAAAACAGTGTCTCGGCAACAACGGAAAGCCTCCTTGCGGCGTACCTCACGCTTGTGTCGTCTCGCGGCTTTCAGCCTCAGTTGCTCAGCGCGCTCGTCTTCAGTGCGCTTCACTGTACTGCGGGAGCGCGACAAAATGGGCGCCCCGGGTGCTGCGTCGCCGCCAGCCTCACCGCCGGCGGCTTGTCTCTTCCTCTTGGTGGTCACCTGCTTCACGGGCAGACGCACACGGGTGAGCAAGTATTCGAGTAGTCACATGAAAGTGCGAAGGCTGTGTGACAGCCGTACCGGCAGTTCCGCCGCTTGACCCTCGCCTGGAGGTCCGCCCAAGAGCTTGGCGACAGCAGAGGCGAATTTAGCGCCGCCAGCGCCGAACGGCGTGCCCCCACCACGTGGCTTGTCATGACGTGTGTGAGCTGTCATGAGAGAGTTTGAGGCGAGTGACAGTCAGCGCGGTGCTCATAGACCTTGTGGACGGCAGCGTGCCATGCAACGCACCAGCTTGCGGTTCGTCGCCCCCATCACTATCTGACACTCGCCCCTCGTCCCCGGAGTCGCCAATATCGTCACCTAGATCATCGTCTGAGAAGGCATCGTCGTCAGACATAGCTTCTGGCAAGGGGAGGCGAGGATGGCACGGCTGACGTCACCGCCGCATGCAGAGAGACAAACCCGTCGCCATGCCTCTAGATTGAAACGTGTTCGCAGTGCACGGCCGCATGCACGGTGTCCGCGCACCGCAGCAGAGCAGCTTGCAGCTAAACCGCCAGCGTTCTCCACTGAAACAGCGTTGCATGGCGACGCAGCAGCGTTACAGTTCCCTGCCCGTGGACGAAGCAGAGGACGCGGGTCCAGCTATTCCAACGCCGCCTGTTGGCATGGACTCTGGCGCAGGTTGGGGAACTGTGCCGAACATACATTGGCGCAGTCTGTCCCGGGAGAAGCTACGGAGGCATCCTCGCTACATCGCTTTGCCAGCAGTTGACGAACTCCTGAGCTCAACGTGGTTCGGTCCAGCGCCTTGGACGTGGGGAATGATCAGACAAGAGGACCCACTCTGGTGGTCGCTGCACGCGGGGCGCCTCACCGCGAGCTGCTTGCAAGGTGCCACGGGGCTACGTGAGCGCGACGCAGCACGGCGCTTGGACTTACCCCGGGCGGCCTCAAGTAGGGCCCACGCATGTGATGCAGCTGCTCGACTGGCACAGCCTGTGTTGGTTCTCAGCCGCCATGATGAAGCTGCCTCATCGGAGCAGAAGTCACAACACGCGTTGTTAGCAGCTGCCATGGCTGATGTTGTTGCATTCAACAACCGGTTGGCAGCAGAGCCTCCTGAAGCGCCCCCTGACGACGTGACTTCCATCGCGATGCGATTTGCGGCGCAGCCGCCATTAGGTAGTGGTACTAAGAAAGGACGGGGCCCGAAGCGTGGGCGGAGTGGACAATCGCAAGTTGCGATGACGCCTGAGCATCGAGCCAGTCAGAGCGCAGCTGCGCGTGGAGTGGGCGCTGTCCGCTGCGCCTGGGGCACCGCACAAGAGAGTGGCACTCTGTTCGCGCTACTAGCCGCATTCCCAGAGGCTATTTTACTGGAGGTCGGCTTGTGTACGCCTTGCGACTCGTTTGCGCCTCCGATCACTCAGCAGCCTGCGCACAAGCACACCCTGCCTGTTTCTTGGCATGACATGCTCGGCGTGCCGCATGACGTGCTGGCAGCTTTGCCGCCGATGGGCGCTAGTCCAGATGCGCTGATCGCCTGGCCTTTAAACAGCCAGTATGCGCCAACCTGCATTGATGCCAGCAACCCTCTGCCGCCACCGCTACATGCAGGCGCATTTCTGGTGGGGGTACCCCTCGAAGGCGTCGTGCTTGAGTGCGTCGAGGTGAAGAATGCTTGCCCCTTTAGAGAAGGCCGGGCAAGCATCAACAGTGGCGAGCACCGGTACGTGCTCAGCGACCGGGGCCCGCCGACTACCTGTCCTCCGAGTCACGTGCCGCAGCTTCAAATGCAGATGCTGTGCACCGGCGCATCCAGCGCGCTGCTCGCATGTGAATCTGCGACCCAGGGCATGGCGCTATTCCGCGTGTTCAGGGACGATGCATACCTCGCGGACATGTTGCATCTCATAGCTGCTTTCACCGCCATGCGGGGCGCTTTCCCGCGGTATCCGGCGCAGCTGTTTGGCCATCCACACCCTCAGGCAGCCCGACATGAGGTCTTCGTGCAGCGCACACGCAGCATCGCAGCCGCTGCACAGTTGGTCGATTTCGTAACCATGCCATCGAGACCGGCCGGTAACTCACGGCCGTTCTTGTAGTCGCACGTTATGCCACGTCGTGGCTTACCATACACACTTTCCTTCGTCCAGAGCACACACGCAAATGGCCGCCCTCCAGACCAGCAGCTTCGTCAAGGTTGCGGCGCCCAAGGCCCGCGTGGCGAGCCGCCGCGTCGCGGTGGCGCCCGTGGCGTCCCTGCAGAAGGTGCGAAGCAAAGGCGAAGGCGCTGCGTGTCGGGCGGGTCGCTCACTGCGCAGCACTGCGAGTCGGCACCACATACCCGGGGCGGCTCGTGGGCGGCCACGCGGACAGCTGTGCGCCGGGCGGCCGGGGAGCAGTTTGCTTCTCTGGAATGATGACTCACTCGGCCCCCGTTTGACGTCGCGCAGAACGCGATGGGCGTCGCCCTCGCTGGCGCTGCCTCCCTGGTGCTCACCTTCTCCGCCAACGCGGCGACGGTGAAGCTGGGCGGCGACGGCGGCGAGCTGAACTTCGTGCCAGCCACTGTGACCATCGCCAAGGGCGAGTCCGTCACCTGGTGTGCCCCCTCCCGCACCACAGAACGGCCTGCGCGCGCCGCAACGGGCGCACCTGCACTCGTACCACCAGTGCGCCTGCGTCCCGCGATCTCGGCCCACTTGCCGGCCCGCCAGCCGGGACTTCGAAGCTCTGGTTCCCACACATGCACTGCTTACGCGCGCCCCACACACAACTGGAACGCAGGGTCAACAACAAGGGCTTCCCCCACAACGTCGTCTTCGACGAGGACGCCGTCCCCGCCGGCGTGTCCGCGGACGCTCTGTCCCACGAGGACTACCTGAACGGCGCGGGTGACTCCGTCTCCACCAAGTTCGACGTGGCCGGCACCTACGAGTACTACTGCCAGCCCCACCAGGGCGCTGGCATGCAGGGCAAGGTCATCGTCCAGTAAAGCAGCAGCTTGTGAGAGACTCTGGAGAATCCACGCGTGAGTTTAACCACCGACTGCGTAAAATCGTTTCGTCGTCTCAGAGGGAGTTCACAACAGGTTAAGCTTCGTTCATCCCCTGCGCCGTCGGCTCGGCGGCGGAGATGCCGATCGTATGGGGGGGCTCGGAGAGGTAGCACGCGGCGTAGGACCCGCTGCGGCTGGGCTTCCCATCGCAGCGCTCAACCGGCGCGGGTGCATGCTGCTCAGGCTGCCGCTGCCACCGCTGCTGGGTCCACCGGTTCCAGCCGGGGAGATGGTGCCCATGCTCATGTCAACCTCGAAGCCCGCCTTCAACAACTTTAGATACGTGGCGCTCCCGATCTTCACGTTCTTCTTCGTCTTGCTATTGTAGACAAATCCATCGCGCACAATAGCTGCTGTCTCACCATCATCACCATCTGCGGGCGCAGATGACGGCAGCGTCGCAGTGCGGCAACCCTGCTCAGAGGACGGAGGCGGCACAGGATCGCTGCTGCGGCCGCTGGAAGGCGGTGATGACAACGAATCCCAGCCGTTACGAAACGCGGAGCCGAGGCGGCGGCCGAAGACAGCGTCCACACTTGTGGTGCGAGCCAGGAAATTGCTAGGTGGTGTTGGAAACGTCAGGCCGTCGCCGTCGCCGCTGCCGCCACTCACCCGGGTGCGGCCTGTCGACTGCTGTGGCGACATCATCATCTGGTCGTCACGTGAGTGGAATGTTGGCGATGTCGGCCTCTCGGGCGGAGGGCTGCGTCGGGGCGACACCGCCGTTGAGATCAGGTTCTGCAGCATCACTGCGCTAGGATGGCTTGCCCACGCGCCGAGAACCTCTGCACCGATAAGGGCTGCCACCACTGCCGCCGCGACGTGCACGTCCGACACGCCTAGGACGACGCAGACGACGCCACATGCCCGGATGCAGTGCGCCAGGACTGTGATTGCTGCGCTGCCGCCATCGGCACTGCGTGTCGTAGAGCCGGATTCGAAGTAGGCGACCACCATCATGCCGCAGACGAAAGTGACGCAGAGGTAAAGAATGAAAAGGGGACTCTGGAGGAGCATCTCCCACTGCATGGAGCTCTCCATCAAGAACGGGGACCACACGGCAGTGGTGGTGAAGAACAGCGCCGACATGGCCCACTTCAGCCGCTTGCTTTGAAAGCGGGAGACGATGAAAATGGAGAGCAGAAGTACTGAGGCAGCTGACAGCAACACGCCGCCAGCTGCGAGTCGCGCATTGCGTGCCCCAGCAATCGACTCGGCGCTCCGGAAGAGCGTCACACCCGCTACAGTCAAGCCCACCGTGTAGGACTGGAACTGCAACGACGTTGCGAAGCGGCAGCTCGAGGCAGCAACTGCTCCTATGCCTGCAGTGCTGCCCAGCAAGCGGCGCACGTCTGTGGCTTTGCGAACAGTCACATACGTTGTGCCTAGCGGTGACACTCTGGCGGGACTCTTCGACCTGCGCCAAGGAACGTGTGAGTCACATGTTGAAGAAGTGCCAAGCATGATTCAAAGGCAGCGCGGACGCACCCGGGCAGCGGCCCCGCTCGACGAGCAACAGCCTCGGCAGGTGTCCTGGCGGTGAACAACTCCACGCGCTGCGGCAGGTAAGCAGTGCCGGCGTGAGCATTGGGCAACTGCTAGGCACCTTCAGCAGAACGGAACGCACCGCAACGCCAGGACAGGTGACTTCGACGGCAGCTCTGTGGAACACGCGGTCCAGGCGCCACCAGGGTGACGGCGTCACTGCAGCTGCGTCGGCGCTGTCTCCAGAGGCGGCAAGGCTGGGGGGTGATGTGCACAGCAGCAACAGGGCCAGAAGCAGGAGCGGCGGCGCTGCTGCACGAGCAGCAGTCCTGTGGGAATGTCGCATGAAGACCCTGCGGGGGTGTCCTTTCTGTGCTGACGTGTATTCTGACGGACAGGCCCCCTTGCGGCTTGATGTGCAAGGCTAGTGCGTCTACACATCAAATATTCGGCAATGTGAACTGGCAGGCTGGCTGTGCGAGAGGTCTGCGCCCGGCAAGAACACGATGGCGACCCCTCAGCTGAAGGCTTTAGCCTGCTTCACCCATTGCGGACGTCGCGTGGCACATTAGCGGTAGAGCGAACGTGACGCCGCGGCTTTCGGGCCCTCCCGGATCAGGCGCTCGAGCGTGGGCCTGCGCTCATTGCCGCTGATTTTGTGGCCGTCGTCTCTCGCACGCTGACGCAGCTGGTCCATCGACATGCCATCAAGGTCCTCGTCGCGCTTGCGCTTCATCGTGCTGCGAGTGACGTAGGCAAAGATTTGTGCTGCAGGTTGCGGTTGCTGCTGCGCAACAAGCAGGTTCTTGTTGTACGCGAATCCGATGCGATCTAGAAGATCGTAGAGTTCCTTCACATCAGCGCGGGCAGCCGCCAGCATATCAGAGGCTCCTGCCGACGCCTGCGCGGCAGTGCTGGGCCCCGCCTTGGAAGGCGTATTCGGGTTGGAGAGGAGCATGAG
>Ga0164296_1001830_pt1 | contig 21903 bp, 23 predicted proteins | sample GEODES057metaG_FD_113533 | JGI IMG/M metagenome (GOLD analysis project Ga0164296, IMG submission 113533) | Dystrophic lake water microbial communities from Trout Bog Lake, Wisconsin, USA - GEODES057 metaG | ecosystem: Environmental > Aquatic > Freshwater > Lake | place: USA: Trout Bog Lake...
ATCGGGATTAGTTCCTTTTAATGGGCTTGGTGTATTATCGTAATGTGTAAGTCCGAAACCTTCCGGAGCACCCGCAGAAACTGCGCCAACGTCATAGGCAATGGCTTCATACATAAGAGTCATGTTCCACTCACCAGTTTTGCTGTCACTGTAAGCCATACCTGTATGACTAAAATCTGTAATGATAGGATTGATTAATTTATAGCTGACAAACTCGTGTCTAGCCATTTGATAGATTGTTATATAATTAAAAAACGGATCAGTACTGCCTGCGTCAAAACCATATGGCGAAGTAATGTAATCACTTTTCTTCGTGGCATTTCTTGTATAGGCATTGTTTTTTGCGGCACTTGGATCTGCGTAGTAGTATCCATAATATTGTTGCCACAAGTGATTAATCAACCCCATATTGTCGTCATGGAATTTAACTTTTACTTCTCTAACATTAGTTTGATATTGTACAACTTTTTTTCTGTTGTATTGATTTAATACTTCTGTTTGTATAGTTATAGCAGGAATGTCTACACCCTTAACTAACATATTAATTTCTTGTCCGTATCTTTGTACAAGAGCTGGATTAGTCAAAGCATTTTGATTGATATTAAACGCTACATGAAATAAGAAATTGTGTTTAGGTGCCAGTCTAAACTGATCAACAGTAAACATCTTAGATGCGTGTTGTTGGTCTCGCAAGTTTACCTGCTGACCATTTAACAAGTTAGCTTTATCAAGAGTTACATTAGAATTAGATGTGAATGCCATACTAATATTTATCGAAAGAATTAACTGGGCAGTTAATGATTAGTCAACAAAAAACCCACGTATGTGGGTTAGTTGTATTAAGCACCTAGTGAATTTGTACCGCGTACTGTCTGAACTGCGTTTGCTGATCCTAAAGATCCGCCAGCTGTTTGTACAGCATTGTCAAACACGATTGATAATTCAATAACAACTGGTTCATTGGTTTTGTAAGCAATAGCACCATAGTTAATTTTTTGAACGTAACAACCATAACATTCCCATGTTTCTAATGATTTAGGAGCAACTGTTCCGTTACCACCGTCCAACATTTCGATACGTAGTGTAAACTTGTAATCACCAGCGGCTGCCGCAGAACTTTGTTCGAAGAAATCGAACTGTCTCTGCATTTGTTCGCCAACTAGTTGTGTAACGTTACCGTTTACATCATCACGTAGTTTAACTGTTATTGGTCCCCACTTTGGTTTACCAGCGTAGTGGATACGGCTATTATAGATATCAATCACTTGATCTTCAAGTTCGATTGTTGGTCTAACAGCATCTTGGACCTGTTTGGTCATCTCAGTTGTAGAACCGCTAACACCAAAATTTTCAAAGTTCAGACGGAATCTGTATTGTAATTTTGGCATTAGCATACCCTGAGAGCCTGCGCTCTGGTCTGATGCTAAAGGTACTGTAAAGTTTGATAGTGCAGCGATTGCCATTTAATTTCTCCTAATTATGCGCCAAGGCCTTTGATTGCGCCAGTGTTTTCTAGACGCAATGGAATATAGATGAATTCGACTGACTTAACTGGCTCAATCGCAATATCAACGTGTAGTTCATTGGCATCAATTCTTGCTGGTGTGTTATTGCTTGTATCACAAACAACAAGATAGTCATATAACGCACGTTCACCTGTCAAGTTCAACAATAGTTTTTCAACTTGTTGTTTGATTTCGTTACGTGTAATTGTATCATTTGGTTCAAATACAAATGGTTTAGCTAAAGCATTCAACTGATAACGTAAGTAAATTACTAAACGTGCTACGTTGATACGATCCAACGAACTAGCAATCAATTGACGTGTCTTCTGTCCATAACATACTAAGCCTGTACCAGCAAGATATGTAATTGGGTTTACATGGATACCTGCTAATGTGTCACGTTGTCCAACGTTCAATGCTACTGTTACAAACTCGCCAGTTGCGCTATCTACATAACCAACTGAGCTAGCATTTGTTACACCACCACGGCGTACACCAGCTGGAGCAAACCATGGATAAGAAACATTGTCGCTTAGTGCGATTGTACGTAACATGATATGGCTTGGAGGAACAACAATGTCATTACCTAACAAGTCAGTTGTATAGCCCCATGGATAATAAACTGCTGAATAAGCATCAGTAGCAATTAGACCATCTTCACCGTCAACTGCGGCTAGTGCTGTATTATTACCCCAGTTGCTTAATGTTGTAGCATCTGGTGTTAAACGAGCTGGAGTATCAGCAACAATAAATGCTGTTTGTCCGTTGTCTGTGTTTAAACCAATCAATGGGCTTAGAGTTTCTAAGTATCCTGGGCAACTTAACAAGTTGAAAATAACTGTGTCTGGTTGACGGATACCTTGATTACCTTCAATCAATGCGTTTAGAGCTTGTAGAACAACTGTACGCTGTGCCTTACGTCCAAATGCGCCAACACCATGTACGTTATTAGCCGCGTCACTTACCCACATATCTGTATAGAAGTGAGTTTGTGGTGATCCAGCTGGTAATCCAACACGGTCACTACGTTGTGTCACATCGATATAATTCTTGTGATATTTCAATACGTTGTTACCTGAACGACGTAAGTTCCATAGCAACATACCTTTTGGATATAGTGCTGGATCTGGTGCGTCAAAGTCAACAAAGTTACTAGACAACAATGACTGAATGCTGTCTGGAGCAGGTAAACCTACGTTTGTGCCTGTTAAACCTGACATGTCCATCCAACGTGCGTCATGGAAAATAATACCATTTTCACTTGTGTGGTCTGTGTTATCAATTAATACCCACTTCTTATTCAAGTAATCATACTTGTAAATGTATGGATAGTTATCAAAGTCTATTGTGCTTACCCAAATATCACCGTTAGCTAATGGAGTACCATCGCTTTGTGTTGTTGGTTGTGTAGCACTAACAATAGGACCATTTGGATCTGTTGTTGTACCGCCAACACCATTTTGTGTATAGTTTAGATAACCAACCCACTGTGTTCCATTGTTAACCATAATGTCAACATTTTCAAGAACGTTGTTAAACCACAATGTTCCATCTTCTGGAGTTGTTGTTGGAGGTGTGCTTTGTGGAACAGCGATTGCGCTAGTACCGCTCATGCTTGACCATAAGCTAGCTGTGTAAGCGTTTGATACACCTGTTGCGCTTTGGTAGAAGTTAGCAGTTGTTCCAACTGTAAATAATTTAGCTACTGGGTATGCTGTTGCACTATCTACAAAATACATATCTCCGCCTGCTTGATGTGTAATTGTAATACTGTTATCACTGTTTAATGTAGCAGTAATATTAGCATCAGTTACAGCCGCAGAGAACGCTGCCAGGAATGTTGTAGCATCACTAGTAGCACCTGCCGCTGTGAATGATACTGTTACACTATTTGAAACACTACCAGTACCTACTGAACTGTATGCGATTGTGAATGCGTTTGAACCAGTAGTAAACGTGCTAGATGTAATTGGTGAACTCTTAATGTTAGTAGCACCTACACCAGTACGTCCATAAATTTTCCAATCTGCTAAACCTGGAGTACCTTCGTCGTCATTATATTTTACATATACTGTGCCAACTGCTAGGTTAATACCGCCGCCTGCTGGATCTAAACTGTATAATGCGCTTGCGTTGTTAGCAAACAATTTAACTGGCTGTTCAATCCATGTAGCAACTGATGCGTTGTATTTCTTAATGATCCAGTCAGAACCTTGATTAACACTAGTTGTTTTGATCCATACAGACCCTGATGGATTACCAGCAACGCTTCCTGGATTATCAGTAATCTTGAATAATGGAACGCTAGTGTGTGGTCCTTGTGATAATGCTAGACCTAAGTATGTTCCGTTAGTTAAACCAACTTTAGCTGGGATTGTACCACCCAATGTTACACTTGCTCCAGTTGAATAGATATTTAAATATCCATTAATTTCTGCAGCTGTAATGCCTGTAATACTTGCACTATTAATTGCTGTTGCTAAGTTAGCAAAGTTTGTACCAGTGATTAATGTACCATTAATTGTTAATGTGTCACCACCAGTTGTAAATGTTGCTTGAGCTGCCGCCTGGCTTGTAATGCTTACTGTGTAACTTTGACCAGTGATAGCCACGCTTGATTGGCTTACTGAAGCACTAACAGTCCATGTACTTGCTCCGCTTGTACCAACACCAGTTAAGTTAGCTGTAATGTATGTACCTGCTGGAATTGCGCCACCGGTAATTGCCATACCTGGACGGATTGTTCCGCTTGCTACAGCACTAACGCTCAATGTTGTTCCACTAATAGCACCAGTAAAGCTAGCATTGTTAATAGCAGTAATACGTGTTTCTGGTGCTAAGTTTGTACCAGATAAAATGTCACCAACTGCTAAACTGCCGCCTGTTACTGAGCCAGTAACTGTCAATACAGTACCCGCTGCAGCGCCCGTACCGTCACTAACGATACCTGGAACACTAATACCTGTTGATGTAATTGTTGGAGTTTGAACAGTACCTGCGGCTGTTGGCTGACTTGCGGCCCACTGTGGAGTACCAACTTCGACCCATGTACCTGCGGCTGTGTCAGTTAATGGCTTTTTGTACCATAATTGATTCAATGTTGTTGTTGCTGTAATAGCATAGCTACCAACAGAACCAAAACTTGGAGCTGGAGGATTACCAGCAATTCCGCCACTTAATTGTTTAACATCAGTAATTACAGCAACTGATTGAACTTGGAATGTTTGTCCGCCAGTAGTTGTTGCTGGAGCACTATTCCATTCAAACACACCAAATGCTGTGTCAGCTGTGTCAAACCATAATGTTCCATCTGCTGGAGCACCAGTTGGTATATTAGCTGTACCGATTAATTGTTTTGTGTTTAGGTCAGCACGTACAACATAAGCACGATTGCTTACGCCTAAATAACTGTATGCGGCTTGTAGACCATATTCGTTTAATTCGCCAGCGTTAACTGGATTGTTGCTAGCATCTGTTTCAAAGTAAGGAATACCAAATGTATTACCCAAGTCCATTTGACTTGTTAATAGGTATACTTTACCAGCATTTGCTTTTAATGTTCCTGGAGCAGTCGCTGTTCCAGATGAATTCATTTTGTCTTGTTGGCTAGCGACAATGATTAGAGGCACTGTGCCTGGTGCGGCAGGAGTGTAAAAACTCTCGTCGACTACTGTTACGCTTACGCCTGGTGAACTTAATTGAGCCATTGTATTATCTCCATGAGTACATGTTCTTGTATGTATTTATAGCATTTTGAGTAAATGTACTCGTTATACATACCAGAAAAGGTCTGGAAAAGGCCTGGTTTAATTAAATAAAATATGAGACCACTATGTTCGTGCGGTTTGCGCCCAACCGCAGTAAATTATAAGAAAAACGGTAAGACGTTTTATAGAAGTATGTGTAATGTCTGCTTAAAACACGGAGCAGATGCTGGAGTTCCACGATGGTATCGAGCAGGATATCGTTTAAAGAATTCTTGCGATAAATGCGGGTTTAAAAGTCCGCATAAAGAAGTATTTGCGCCATTTCATGTAGATGGCGACTTGAATAACTGCCGTCCTGCTAATTTAAAAACTGTTTGTTCTAACTGTGCCCGAGTACTACACAAGGAGAATATTAAGTGGCGGCAGGGAGATCTTGTTCCGGATTTATAAGCTGTTTTACCTGGGCATATAAATCATCTATGCTAGAATCGTTATCTAGAACATAATCAAATTTAGTACCGACCCAAGCAGTTTCGCTAGCATGAATCCCTAGTTTTTCCATACGAGTTTTAGCCAGCATCCAATTCATACACTTGTCACCGGCATTCATATCTGCGGCATCTCGATACCAATTTGGTTCTGGACCGCGTTTTACACGGATAACAATGCCGCCAGCTTCTTTGATACTTTTAATTTCATTAGGAAAACGGCAGTCACTAATAACTATGTCATCTTTTGAGTTGCGTAGTTTATTTTCTAATGAAGCGATCCACATATCATCGTGGAACCCGTTGCGACAAACTTCTGTGCCCCAGTATTGTAAGACCCACCGTGGTGTTAAGTGTGGCATATTTAGACGTTCTGCCCACCAAGGATCTACTTGTTCACGCCAGTCACGGGCTTGTTTTGTGCGGCCTTCCAACATGGTCCTATCCCAGCCAAATACCATACTAACAGCATCTTTTAAACTGTTGGCAAAACTTTCTCGTCTAAAACCATGGAAATTTGTAAGATAATCGGCAATAGTATCTTTGCCAGAACCAATAAAACCGCACACGCCTATAATCATAGAGCCCCCTAAGTTAGCTCTAGTATATAACAGTTTTGTTACAAGGTCAAGAAATTTCTTAACCAATAACGAATGTGTAAGCCGCGCTTCCGTTTACTACGTTGTCCAGAATTTCTTTTTCTAAACGTTCTAGATCTTCTTTGGCTTCGCTAATTAAATCTTTGCCGTTTAATTGCATTCCACCCGATCCTGGACCAGCAATAGTGGCAAACTTACTACGAGCTTGACCTAGCATTTGCTTACAAGTAGCAAGTGTGTAATCTTTAATCCACTGTTTGGCATATACGTCTTGTAGCAACACCCAATCAGGACGGAAATTATACGCTCTAATTAGAATCTGTTCGCCTTGGGCAAACGGACGTTGTAAAATTGTTAAAATATGACTAGTTGGTTTCCATTTGAATTCGATATAGCTACCAAACATACGTCCCACTAACTTTTGATATCCAGCAAAGAAATCGTATGTAGCCAAGCCACCCATCATACTTCCTGACATCATATAGGTATTTGTATAGGCTAAATTAAACGGCTCAAATAAAGTACCACCCGCACCAATTCCACTTCTTGAGCCAATAGCTCTACGGAATACTTCGCGCACTTCGATAACTTCATCAGGTAATCTGTATTCATTTTGATCCTGTATTAGTTCTAAGAACATATAGCTTTCTTCTACGCTGTTTGGACTGCGTTGACGATAGCGATTTAACGCACGATTTAACGCTTCTTCATAGTGTGCTGGATCAAGTTCTACGTCGATCATGCCGTCGCCCAGCATTAACTTACAGTAGTCAAATACTTTATTTCGTTCTTCTGTAGGGTTGCTTTGCTCGGATGGTGCTAGATCTTCTGCCATAATTAGTTCCTCTTACATATTTAGCTAACGATAAATATCATTATGCCACGTTTATCATTATACAAACCAGAAAAGGGCAACGACTACAAATTTGTGGATCGTCAAGCCTCAGAAATGTTCCAAGTTGGGGGCACGGATGTCTACGTACACAAATACTTAGGTGCCAACACAGATTCAGCTAATGCTACAGCGGATCAGCCTAATTACGCATCAACTGCGGTTACAAATATACAAGATTTGCTATTTTTAGAAAATCGTGATAGAACGTATGATAGTCAAATTTATAGAATTCGTGGAATTTATAATGTACAAAATATTGACTTTAACCTAAGTCAATTTGGTCTGTTTATTGATAACGACACACTTTTTATGACTGTACATATTAATGATTTCATTAACTATATTGGTCGTAAACCTATTAGCGGTGACGTTTTAGAATTGCCGCATTTACGAGACGACTTTGCGCTTAATGATGCGGATGTGAGTTTACCAAGGTATTATGTTATCGAGGATGTAGGTCGTGCTAGCGAGGGTTTCAGTCAAACATGGTTTCCTCATTTGTATAGATTAAAATTAAAACGTGTAACAGACAGTCAACAGTTTGCACAGATTTTAAATGCGCCAGCTACAGACATTAACGGTGATCCTGTTGCTAGCGGAGCAACTCTTAAAGACTTACTCAGTACATTCAACAAAGAACTACAACTTAACGATGCTGTTGTTGCTCAAGCAGAAATTGACGCACCTAAGAGCGGATATGAAACTAGACAGTTCTACACACTTGCGGCAGAGAATGGTGGCACTACTACACTACAAACTGTAGACTCGGGAACAATGAACGCTAGCGGAGGATCGTTAGCTAGCGCACAAGACGGTGTTCCATTACGTACCGGTTATCAAGGCTACTTAGTAGGCGATGGATATCCAGTCAATGGTTATGCGTTTGGTTTTGGAATACAATTTCCTAGCTTGCCTGCTAACAACGATTTCTTCTTACGTGTAGATATGTTGCCTAATAGACTTTATAGATTTGATGCCGATAGTAACGGATGGATTGCTGTTGAAGATGCTGTACGCATGAACATGACTAACAACGATACACGCAATACACAGAAGACTGGATTCATTAATAATGTAGAATATACATATAATAATGAGTTAGCTAGTGATTTTGTTAACTTGGCAAAAGATGCTACTGTAGTTAATACTACTATTGATTATGCCAATTTCCATCTTACACCTTATGTGGTAATTAGTTTGTCGACAGAAAAATTATCTTTTGCGTTAGCAGATTATCCAAATTTGTTTGTAAGTTATAGTTACACAAGTCCAACTGGTGTTATGAGTAACAAAATAAGAATACAATTACCAACTGTGCCAGATGTAAATAATAACCCAGTACAGCAAACAATTCCATTTGCTGGTCAATGGACTATTAAATTGTACAACAGTAGAGAAGAACAAAGACAGAGCCTTAGTCAGGTTCTTAGACCTAAGGCGGATTTATAATGCAATGGTTTTACGACGGACAGATAAGAAGATATATCACACAAACAATTCGTGTGTTTAGTAACTTTGTGGTCAAATATGGTGACGGAACACTACATCGTATACCAGTTGTGTACGGAGATGCTGACAGACAAGCCGCTAGTATTATTAGACAAAATAGCGAAAATGCGGTTAATAGTGTGCCGCGCATTAGTGTATATGTAACAGAATTAAAATTAGATAGAGATCGTTTAGCTGATCAAACTTTCGTAGATAAAGTTCATATTAGAGAAAGAGACATTAGTTCTGACGGCACACAATATCTTAATACACAGGGTAAAAATTATACAGTTGAACGTATAATGCCTACACCATTTCAATTAAAAATGAAAGTAGATATTTGGTCAAGCAGTACAGATCAAAAATTACAAATACTTGAACAAATTTTAGTATTGTTTAATCCTAGTTTAGAATTACAAACTACAGACAACTATATTGACTGGACTAGTTTAACAGTATTAAATTTAGAAGATATCAACTGGGATAGTCGTACAGTTCCTGTTGGAAATGACACACCTATCGACATTGCTACACTAACTGTAAGTACTCCTGCTTGGATTAGTCCGCCAGTTAAAGTTAAACATCTTGGTGTTGTTACTAAAATTATTGCCAATATGTATGGTGGTAGTGTTACTAGCGGAACATATATTGCTGGATTAGGCCGAGATCCTTTAGATCCTACTACAACATTAACTGATATATTAAGCACTACCACAACAACAGTTACCGGTTATAAGATACAAGTTTATAATAACCCACAAGGAGTAGGCCAAGCATTATTGTTAGGACCACACGAAAGTGTTATTCCACCAGAACCTAGTTTAGAAGCTGGTATTAGACAAGGTCCTGGTATCAACTGGCTAGAAGTGTTTAGTCAGTATCCTGGAAAATATGTAGCAGGTTCTAGTCAATTATTCTTACAACAACCAAATGGTAGTTATGTAGTAGGTACTATCGCTCTTAATCCATTAGACTATACTGTGCTAACTGTTAATTGGAACGATGATACCCTAACAACAAATACTGGTATTGACAGTAATGGTTATTTAGATTCTGATACAGAGCATTACAATGCCAGTACTAGTTATAGACCTAGTAGCCCTGGTACATTTGACGCAATTATAAATCCGCAAACATTTAATCCACATCGTCCCCATAACGAAGTTAATCCGCCTAACGTAACTGTAGCGGTAGGTACACGTTATTTGTTAGTAGAAGATATTGGAGCAACAATTAATGAAGAACCTGCTCACGAATGGGGCGCATTAGTTGCTGTGGCAAATGATATAATAGAGTGGACTGGTTCAGAGTGGCACGTGGTGTTTGATTCAACTCACGATCACAATGCCTTAGTGTGGCAAACGAATATCTACACTGGAATACAATACTTGTGGAACGGACGTTCATGGGTTAAAAGTTTCGAGGGCGAATATACTGCCGCCCAGTGGAAAATCATACTTTAATATCAAAATTTATAATACACCTGGGACCAATAGTAGGTATACTACTAGCATGGTATCTCGATCCATCAAATAATACCATACGTCCTTTTTTAGGAGTCACTGTTTGCTTAACTGTAAAATTAGTTGAAGGTACAGTTGGGCCCCATGGTACATCTGCTGTTGTTTGATCAAATAAGTAGGTATCACCGTCGCTATCATTAACATAGTACAAACAAGCCAAATGCGGAAAATCATAATCCACATGTGGGTTATCCCAAGGTTTATGTTTAACAATCGGTAAATGCATAAATGTACGACCTTGATAGATTTGTTCTATTCTGATACCGGCTTTGGCTGTTGCTTCAATTATAAGCGGTAATACTAAATTCCATCTAGGATTCTGTGTCCAATTCTTAGTAGAATCAAAAAACACATGAGTGAAACCTGGTGTTTTAGGAACTGCTGTATTAAGCATAGATGCTTGTCTTTCGCTATCGGCTATGGTTAAATCGTCAACAAAAAACCAAGGAAACTCTCTGTACATAAGTTCCTGTTCAATAAGATCCTGATATGGCTTGCTAATTATATCGTCGATAATTTTTATCATGTGGTATTTACATTAGCTAGTACCCCTGAGAAATTTTTCACCTAGTTATGTACACAGTTAAATATGTCATGCTTACCGACTATTTTAAAATCCGCCCAGAAACTCCCCAAAATATATTTGCTCCAAATTATGAATTATATTTTGCGCAAGGATCTATTGGACCTAACTTGTCTAAAAATTTAGGTGAGTATATTTTGAGTATAGAACAAGATATATTATCTCAATACTCTAGTATTGATAAAAATGAATTAGATCAATTTCAACTTACTGATAATAGTATTATAAGTCGATATTTAAATTACAATTTATTAAGACACGGCGCAGATAATGAATCTATACAAAAATTATCAGCAATCATTAAAGACGATATAACCGGATTGTTGAATAGACTCAACATTCTGTCAGAAGAAATTTGGGCGGCTTGTTGGTGTACAATTATGGAGGCAGGCGAACATTTAGATTCGCACGTTCATAATTCTACTGCTAGTGGCATGATTAGTGGAAATATAAACATAGCCTGTGAAGATAGTAATACAGAATATTATTTGCCATTTGACCATAATCCTTTCAGGGTAAAAAATACACCAGGAACTATGACTATTTTTCCAAGCTGTGTTCCTCACGCAACTACTGAACACGTTGGGCGTGAAAAAAGAATTAGTATTGCATTTGATATACAAACTAATTTAGATAACATTTCTCCGTTGTATCATTACAGATTTATAAAACTATGAAAAGACTTTTAGCAGGCGGTTGTAGCTTAATGTGGGGAGCAGAGCTCAGTGATAGCCCAGATCACGCCGGAGCAACCCCTCCTAGTCAAAAAACTTGGCCGGCTTTGTGGGCAAAAAGTAGAGGAATAAAGTATACCACATGCGCTCAGTGTGGTTATAGTAATCAGGGTGTCGCTCGTGCTATGATCAATAGTATCGAAACATTTGGATCGCCCGATTATGTTATTATGCAATGGACGTTTTTAGGAAGGTATGAGATACGGTTTAATAATATAGTAGATGGTAATTTTTTTACACTAAATCATTGGTTAGGGGAAGAAATTGACTATGATATTCCAGAGTTAATTGCTTACAAAAAACAATTTGACGGAAGTCCTATGATGGATTTAGCTAAAATATGGTACCGGCATGTCGATAATATCGAAACGAGAATTTATACTTATTTGAAAGAACAAGTCAGTCTAGCTACATATCTCAAATACAAAAACATTCCATTTGTGTTCACTGAAACAGAAAATGATTATTTGAGTCTAGATGAACAAATAACCGATGTAAGTGTTAAAACTTTACTTAAACTTAGGAGAGAGATGCCGGTACTTGCTTTTAATAGACAAGGATTCTATGAGTGGGCAGTGGCTAATAATTTAGCAATACCTCCAAAGTCGCACCCTAATGATCAGGCTCATGTATTAGCATTTAACATGCTACAAGATCAACTAGATAAAATTTTATTAAAATAATGAATAGCACAGTTAAAGATCATATAATATGTAGTGGTGCTTTATTTTATGCCAAGTCTACAAGACGGTTTCTACTATTACAAAAAGCCCACGGTAAACACGAAGGCACATGGGGTCTAGTAGGCGGAACTAATATTAGTGGTGAAACTCCCTGGCAGGGCTTACAGCGTGAAATTACAGAAGAAATAGGAACAGCTCCTAAAATTTTGAAAACAATTCCCTTGGAAACATTTGTTAGCAATGACAAGGTTTTTAATTTTCACACTTATTTGTGTGTTATTGAAAATGAATTTGTTCCCACTTTAAGCGATGAACATTACGGCTGGTCTTGGTCTACTATTGATCGTGCGCCAAAACCATTACATCAAGGATTACGAAATAGTTTCAGTTCAAAGACTATCAGAACAAAATTACAAACGGTGTTTGATTTGATGGAGTTAATATGAACATATTAGTGTCGTCTTTAGAAAAACATGTTGAAATAAAACAGCAAATTTTAAATCTTATTGGAGAACTACCCGACGCTCCGCTAGATGATCCGGCTCACCCCGACGATAAGATTTCAAAAACAGATTGGCAATTACCGGACTCGGCTGAAAAAAAGTATCTTAGCATACTAAAACCTATCATTGTCGATCATATGTCTAATGTTTTTAAACATTTCAATCCTAAAGGAGTCGAATTTGGCAACTTTTGGTTTCAACAATATGAAACAAACGACACACATGATTGGCATATTCATAGATATTGTCATTGGACTAGTGTTTATTTCTTAGAATTACCCGATAACTCGATTAAAACAGAAGTACAAGATTTAACTAGGACACATTTATTAGATTATAATGCGAAAGAAGGAGATATAATATTGTTTCCGTCTTTTTTATATCACAGATCTCCGGTAAATGTTTCAAAAGAACGAAAAACAATAATAAGTTTTAATACAAATTTTATATGAAACTACTTGCTCTTAGACTGTGTGAACACGATAGTAATTTTTCTTATTACGATGGTGTTAAGTTACACTACTACAAATCTGAAAGAACTACGCAGATTAAACATCATGCTTTTAATAATCTCTGGGAATGGAAGAAGGTTATTAAATTTTTATGGAATGTAGATTATCAAGACTTAGATGAAATTGCTATAGTTGTTGACCCGTGGTTACATAATTTGCCAACTGACGAAGAATCTTTTTTCCCAGCGACAGAATATGAATATGTATCTGCTAACTGTAAAGTATACAGGGTTAACCATCATTATGCTCATGCGCTCAGTACATGGATGTTAACCGATAAGATACCCGATGTATCAATTGTAATCGATGGATACGGAGATTACGATAAATCGTGGTCTATATTTAAAAATAATCAGTTAATAAAGGAAGGTTCTTTAAAGGTAAACGGATCATTGGGTACTGAAATGGCAGAAGCCGCAAGATACTTAGGAATTACGGCAGATAATACAGCAGACTTAGCAGGAAAAGTAATGGGTTTGCAATCTTACGGTAATTTAGATTTGAATTTTTTAGAAAAAATACAACAATACAATTTATATAATGTTATAGAACTGTTTAGTTTAAAAAATTGGGAAGAATACAAAGGCGACATATTACTATCGAGATTAACTCCATTAGACTGGATTAAAACTGTTCACTATAGAGCAGGTCAAGCTCTAGTAGAATTTTTTAGTGAATTTTGTTCAGCAGATGATGTTATTTCTTACAGTGGTGGAGTCGCACAAAATGTTATTTGGAATACAGAACTGCGAAAGAATTTTAAAAATATTGTGATTCCGCCGCATTGTTCAGATGAAGGATTAAGTTTAGGAGCTATAGAATGGCTACGACAAAAGAATAATTTACCTAAATTTAACTTAGATAAATTTCCGTATATTCAAACTGATACTAGCCCTGAAAAATCTGCCTCGTTGGAAACCATCGAACAAGTGGCAAATTTACTAGCAGAAGGTAAAGTTATAGCATGGTATCAGGAACACGGTGAACTAGGACCACGAGCACTAGGTAACAGAAGTATATTAATGGATCCTAGACTAGTAAACGGTAAGGCCCGAATTAATCAAATCAAAAATAGAGAACCTTATAGACCATTTGGTGCTAGTATTTTAAAAGATCACGCTTTGAAGCATTTTAATTTAGATTTCGACAATCCGTATATGTTATACGTCGCAAGTCCAACATCTGAAGAGTTTGATTGTATTACACACATTGATAATACTTGTAGAGTACAAACTGTTGATGAATCTAATGGATCATTTTTTACACTTTTACAAAAATTTAACAGTATCACTGGATGTCCGATACTGCTAAACACTAGTCTTAATGTAGGAGGGCGACCCATAGCGGGTTACCCGGAGGATGCTCAAGAATTATTCAATAATTCCGCAATTGATGTACTAGTAGTAGGCGATTCTATAATTTTTAACAAGCCAGATTTGTAGAGTAGTAACATTACAACACTTAAATAAAACCAACAAGGGAATAAAATAATGCAATTAACAAATTCTTATTATTTTTTTAAATCTGTTATACCACCGGATACTTGCCAACGTATCATCGACATGGGTGTAGCAAAAATTGAAAAAGAAAGAGCAGAGGGTGTGAATGTCGAAGCATATACGTTTGGCGATGAACAAAAGGGTGCTAAACCTTCAGCCGCACCGCAGGGCGAATTAACTAGACAAGAAGCGAAAGAAAAAGGTATAGTTGATACCTATGTCAGGGACAGCGAAGTAACATGGCTAAACGATCAATGGCTTTATGATTTAATTCTTCCTATTATGCAGGCCGGTAATGAGCAAGCTGGTTGGAACTGGCAGTGGGATTATTCAGAAAGTTTTCAATTTACTGCTTATAAACCTGGTGGGTTTTATTCTTGGCACAAAGACGGACACAGCGATAGTATAGGCGCATTTAAAAGATATATTCATGGTGTCACCGATATTCCACTAAAAGCTGATGGAAAATTGCCAGCGGGCTATGCTACTGATAATAGAATGATAGGAAAGGTTAGAAAAATATCGTTAACTATCAATCTTAATGCTCCCGGTGAGTATGAAGGTGGTGATTTAAAATTTGATTTCGGCCATCATGGAGATAGGCAATTTTACGAGTGTGAAGAAATACGACCCCAAGGATCTTTGATTATTTTTCCAAGTTTTTTAGATCATTGTGTGGCTCCTGTAACACGTGGAACACGCTATAGCTTAGTATTATGGACTTTAGGAGATCCTTGGAAATGATTGATGAAAATTTAAAACAAATACAAGAATACTTTAACAAAAATAACTACGTTGTAGTACGTGGTTTTTTAGACTCCAACATGGCTGGTTTATTTTATCAGTACTGTATTAATAAAGTCAAAAAGGTAAATTTCTTAACTTCACACGCAAAGGATGAATACAGAGCAGATTGGGACGGCACATTTGGCGATCCCCAGGCGCCTAACAGTTATAGTTGTTACGGTGACGACTTGATGGATAGCTTACTATTATCTAGTTGTCCTACTATATCAAACTATACGGGTCTGGAATTAAATCCTACATATAGCTATTGGAGATTTTATCAAAAAGACGAAGATTTAAAACGTCATAGAGATAGAGAAAGCTGTGAAGTTAGTGCCACGCTTTGTTTAGGTTACAATTATTCCAATCTTACTGAAACTGAACCAGACTATAATTGGCCTATGTTTGTTGAAGATAACGAAACTGGAGACGGATTGCCAGTCGACTTACAGCCTGGAGACATTATTGTTTATAGAGGTTGCGAAGTGGATCACTGGAGAGAAAAATTAAAAGGGTTAAATCAAGCCCAAGTATTTTTACATTTTAATGACCAATCCGGTCCGTATAAAGGATTATTTGACGGAAGACCAATTTTGTGTATTCCAAAGAAATTTCAAGCACTTAGTTAAGGAGAAAAAATGACTGATATAGTAGATAATGATTCAAATGAGCCGATGATTCCATTATTTGACTACGGCTCTATTAATCAGGATCATATTGCGGCGGCTACTGAAATCGCAGGGTTAGCAGAACAATTTGGAAGTTCTATGCTTGCCGAATTAATCAGAAGCAGATTTAAGGTAAAAGAAATACCTAAATATGATATGACGAATAGTAAATTTATAAATGAATGTACAAAAGCTAATATACATTGTAATGTACAAGGGTTTGTTCAAGAAGGGCAAGAACCCGATTATATGCAGTATCAACTAGTATCTATCTGTGAAGATATTAGAAAATTAGATGCTTTTATCGATAGTATTAAATCAACTTCGTAAAACAATCCTGGACAATTACTGTCCAGGGTTTGTTTGTGCTATATACTCAGTAGGTGGTTCTTCGGGTTTAAATCCTTCTGGCCACCAACCTTCTGTAAAAATATTCCAACCGTGTGAAATACCAGTTTTTGCAATCATTGCTTCTATAAAAGCAGGACCGTCTGCTAATGCCAAGTCTTGGGTATCATAAACCACTACAGTATGTACGCCGTTTTCTTCTATAGTTTTAGGTACAAATGCATGTATGTCTGAATTTACCGCTACTAATTTATGTTTTTCTGACATAAACTTCTCCTTTGTTCACTAGTTATATTTAGTTATTTCCAGAGATAAAATTAAACCATCCAGTTATGATATATTTTTCTTGTGTATCAGACACGATACCTTTATGCGTATGTGTCCAGTCCGCAGGCCACAATAGTGTCCTACCTTTTTTGGCTGTAAATTTAACATTTTGATAATAAAATTCAGTTCCACCGCCATCTTCTACGTCATTTAAATATGTCATCCAAGCTATATGCCTAGCTGCAACTGGTAATAACCCTGAACCTCTTTCATAATGCCAAGTTTTAAAACCGGCGCCCGGCGCATAATACTGTATGGCACTCGTTTCTGTGATACCCCATGAACTAGACCAGTTTGACATTTTATATTGTTGGATATACAAGTCAACTGCTATTTGAAGTTTCTCTAGATATTCAACAAAGATAGGATTAATTTTATTTGGAGGAATCGCTACATCGACTGAGTCTTTTACATCCGGGTAAATTCCAATTTTTCCATCGGGGCCGTAACTAGCGCCTGGATTTTTTTCTATTGAATTTTTCCAGTAATCTATTAGTTTGTCACATACAGCAGTATCCTTGAGTTCGTATGCTCCTATGAAACTTTTTTCTCCTACATTTATATCACTGATAATCAATTTTAAACCTCGTCAGCGGAGTTGTATTTGTTACAATTTCTTTAATAAAGAATACTTGTGTTAGTCTAGGTTCATCTAAGGCAAATCCGTCTATTTTGTGATATGTTTCACCATCGAACGCAATCATACGATTATATACATTTGAAAATATTACAGGGTTATGAAATTTATCATTTGCCTTTTTTAATTCGTCTGCGTACCATTCTAAATCTGTAACTTCACCACGATTAAATTTATGCTTCAAATTTTGATCTAAATCAAATTCTTCGCCTGGTTTAAGTTGCCACGTGGATGTTCCTACATTATTAGAACTAGTAGGATTTAAGTATATAACTCCTCCGCATAGCGAATCGTGATCTTTATGTATCCATCCTTGATTTATTCCAGGAATATCTCCATAAGGTTCAATTAGCTGAAATGAAGTTTCTACTGCCCACTCAACTTTCGTGTTGGAAAAATCGTAAAATATTCCAAAAAATCTACTACAAAATGTATCAAATAGTTTAGGATTAAGTTCATATATACTTTTTGTTCTTTTACCTGGATATCTGCCTTCGTCTGATGCCGTAAATTCTTGTGCTAGCGCAAATTCTCTAACACTATTTGGGTCATCATAAAAATTATCAACTGAAAATGTAGGAAAATGTTTCATATATTTCTAATTCCTCTAGGATCCCAAGCAGGTGGCCAAGACCAGGATACAAATGAATATTTTTCACCTTCGACTAATGGCGTTGAATAATGAGGGTGTGTTACTGTGCTAGGCCATATCATGGCATATCCTACCGGAATATTTTTAGCATTAAATTGTTGTCTAGGAAAGGTCAAATCACAACCAGTGTAATCGTCATTTAATTTTATATTTAAAGTGATTGAACTAGCATCATGGTGTAGATCTGTGCGTTGATTTTTTCTATCGTATCTAATTATATAAGGAGAAAACCATCCGTGTATTTCAGAAGATGCTTTTGTATAGACTTTTTCAAGTATAGGACAAATGTCTTGTTTATAATGTCTTACAAAATCTTGAAAGAAAATAGGACTTATTTGTTCAACTAGTATGTCGTCCCATCCAATAATTTTTTCTGATTCTTTGGTAAATTTTATATCATTTGAAAACCTATCTGAATAATGCTTTGCCACATTTACTAAATCAGCACAGAATTCTTTGGTCCATAATGGAGTTACTATGATATCATTTATAACATCATATGTTTTTCCAGACTCGGGGTGAATCCCGTTGGCATAGTTAAATATAATCATGAATAGTTAAAAGAAATACTAATTCTTTTCTCATTGTTGCTTAAAACACTTTTTGTAATTCTGTGCTTTAAATATGAAGGAAATAATAATAACAAATTTTCATTAGGTACATATTTGTAGTATCTATAGTTATATTTGTTTATAGTATCTGCTTCAAAATAGTGTTCTTGTAAGTCTGGTCTTTCAAATTCAATACATCCGGATCCGTCTGGAACTCGTATGTAAAAAACTCCTGAAATAACTCCTTCTGGATGATAGTGCGAAGTTCCGAACGAATTATTCTTGTCTACGTTGACCCAATAATTAGTTAAAGTTAGTTCTTTGTTGATTCCAAATGTTTTAGAAATTTCTCCGACACATTTAGATACAAGTTCAAATAATTCCGATAGCAATGTATCTGCTTGCTTGTATGTTCTAGTCTTTAATCCGCTGTCTTCTCTGGTTAATAATTCTCCAGATACTTCTAGTTTAGATACATATTGTTCCAGCGTGATCAAACTAATACCTGCGTTATCTAGCCGATAAACAGGAGTAAAGAATGGAATTTCTTCTATTAGTTGTATCATTCTAATGTGATATTGTAATTGATAACAACACGTTTTTCAGCAACAGAAGGGTGAACTCCTGAGTGATAGTGTGCTCCGTTAAACAACACAAATCTTCCTTCTTTAGGAGTTATTGAAGATATTATTTCGTATGGTGTTTTAGGATCGTAAATTTTTCGAGAAAATATACGTGTATCACCGTCTGAATTACACACATAATATAACAGTACCCAGTGTGGGTCTAGATGATCAATATGCGGAGTATTGTATTGTAATTTGTCAGTACTTGCTATTCTAGTTTGACAATTTACCTTTGCTCTCAGACATTTCTTAAGTTTTAGATTGTTGCTATCTAAGAATTTAGTCAATATAAAATCAACCAATGCATGACTATCAGAATTTATTTCTCCGTTTTTATCATAAAATTGATGAACAAACTGCATGTATTCAACAGTATTTTTGTCATAGTCATTGCTTTTTTTATAATCTGTTACAGTACTTTCTGAACTAATATACCAAGGAAATGTATTACCCAAAATATGATTTTGGATTTCTTTGATTTCCTCTAGAGTTAGAATATTGTCGTAAATTGAGATATCTTCATGCTGTAACATGAAGATATTTATGGATTAAAATAGCAGTTAGATTAATATCTGACTATGACAATACCTGGGCCGCCGTTACCACCACCTGCTGGATAGTCACGACTTCCGCCACCGCCGCCACCGGTGTTTAATTGTCCGTTCAATGAAATATCATTTTTACCAAATGTATTATCTGATCCACGGCCGCCGCCTCCTAGTCCGCCGCGGCCTTGTTGTGTTTGTGGTCCAGGTTCTACACATCCACCACCGCCACCTGCGTAGTAACGTTGCTCGCCAGTGATCCAACTAGCACGACCATTGCCACCGGTTCCGCCGGTTGGCTGACTGTTGCCGTTGCGGCCACGTCCGCCTGCTCCGCCACCTCCACCACCACACCATGGTCCGCCTGGGTGTCCGTTTCCGCCTGGAAATCCATAACCTACAGCACCAAATTGCTGATAACTACCTTGTGTCGAGCTTCCGTAACCGTTTCCGCCTGGACCAGACCCACCACCACCGCCATTACCGCCTGGACCACCTGGACCATTACCAGTTGGAATACCACCTCCTGGTCCAATATGACTACCACCGCCCCCCCCACCTAAGGCAATGACTTCTCCCAAATAACTTGGAGTTCCTGGGTAAGCCATGTTGTTACTTGGTTGGAAACTTGGTGCTGGACCGCCGGCGCCTACTTGTAAAGGAATAACTTGTCCTGGGTATACCGGATAGCTTGGAATTTCAACATATCCACCACCTCCACCACCTCCACCAACTTGGTGGCCACCGGAACCGCCTCCACCTACAACTAGTACGTGTAAACGAGTAATATTTGCCGGTACAGTAAAAGTACTAGTTCCTGTAGCAGTGAAACTAGTAACAGTAAATGCTCTACCTGTATCTTTAGTTAATTCTGCTGGAATTGCGTTATCAACAAGTTCTACCCATGCACTACCATTCCAAGTTTCTGTATATAAGTAACCAGCGTCTGTATTATATCTAACCATGCCCACTGTTGGTGATGCCGGTCTAGCGGCAACGCCTCCTGCGGCTATTTGAATATATCCAGTATCGTTAATTGTTGTGGTTTTTAATGTTGCCATTTGCTAATCCTCAAATTGAGCTCTTTTTATATATGTATTTATCCTTTGGTTATTCAAGAATACAGCAAAATAAAAATTAAGGATATAAGTACTAACATAATTCACATCTACGGATAACATGATTAAAAACATTAAAAAACTTGTAATTTTAGGCGGCGGTTCAGCAGGGTGGATGACCGCCAGTATGCTAGTAAAGGCATTTCCAGATTTTGATATTACTGTTATAGAAAGCCCAGAAGTACCTACAGTCGGTGTAGGCGAAAGCACCCTAGGTGGTATTCGTAATTTTTGCCACTATATAGGTATAGACGAAGCAGATTTTATGCCTAGTACAGATGCTAGCTATAAGATGAGCATTAAATTTACAGATTTCTACGATAAAGATGCTGGATCATTTCATTATCCTTTTGGCAAACCTTATGTAGTTGGCACTAATAATAATTTAGCAGATTGGTTTCTCAAAAAAGCACTAGAGCCTAAAACTCCAGTTACAGATTTTGTAAACTGTTACTATCCTCAGGCTGCAATGTTTGATACAAACAAATATTCTTTAAACAAGCATGGCAAGTTTGAAGGGTTCAATCCAGAGTTAGATGTCGCTTATCATTTCGATGCGTCTAAGTTTGGTGAATGGCTCAAAACAAAATATTGTATTCCTAGAGGCATAACGCACATTGCCGACACAGTTGTTTCGATTACAACTAACGATAACGGTATCGATCAATTAATTTTAAAATCTGGCGTTAGTATTACAGCTGATTTATTTGTCGACTGTACAGGTTTTAAAAGTTTATTGCTAGGTAATACTTTAAATGAACCATTCGAGTCATATGAAGACATGCTACCTAATAACAGAGCATGGGCTACTCGAGTTCAATATAAAGACAAGGAAAGAGAATTAGAACCATATACCGAATGTACTGCTATTGGACATGGTTGGGTTTGGAACATTCCTAGCTGGGAAAGATTAGGTACTGGATATG
>Ga0164296_1001832_pt1 | contig 21890 bp, 26 predicted proteins | sample GEODES057metaG_FD_113533 | JGI IMG/M metagenome (GOLD analysis project Ga0164296, IMG submission 113533) | Dystrophic lake water microbial communities from Trout Bog Lake, Wisconsin, USA - GEODES057 metaG | ecosystem: Environmental > Aquatic > Freshwater > Lake | place: USA: Trout Bog Lake...
ATGATTCTATTTGACATAGGACACTTTAATCAAGTAAGATATTGATTTTAAAAAACTATTTGGACGATTTGGACTTATTAGGATTCTATAAAATCAAATATAAGAAAGACTTCGTTTCCGCCATTTATTATAAAAAAGTCTTTGATTATAAAGACTTTTTTTAAATTGCGCAAATTTAAAGTCACACTTTAAGTCACACTACTTTCTTGTATTCAGTCATATCGCGCTAGACTGAATAGGACAAGAAATTCTCACTCTTTAAATTTTGTGCGATTTTTGTGATCGTTGATCAGCTTTAATCGCTTTAGATAAGTTATTGCATTTTTAAGAGCAATTCGCCTGTCATCTTTTGTAATAGGTGGAAACTGAAGTGCTTTGACATACTTCTTCGACAGAATTCGTTGATACTGCTGATGACGCTCATCTGGCGGAACAATGTTGATGTCCCAGTAATGTTGTTTTTGAGTTATTGATTCATTTTGAATAGTCGAAAAACTAGAAACTGACAGAATATTTTTTCTCCCCCAAATATCGTCTGCAATAAGTCTTGCATCATTTAAGCTATTGGCCAATATAAATGTATTGGTTCTATACCCAAATTTTGTTTTTAATAAAACCAAATATATGTTTACGGAGTTAATGATTTCATTGATTTTCATCAATGTATTTATTCGGCCAATTCTCAAGTCAAATAAAGACTCTGTAAAGTATCTTTTATATTTGTTCCATACAGTTCATTTGTCTGGTCAAGGTAATAGTTTATAAAAAACATTTCGTTAGGTTTTTTTTGTTTGTAATCTTTATAAAGAAAATGTTCCTTTTTAATTTCATCTGGTGAATAATTAAAATAACCTTTGAATCCGCAATCAATTAAAAATTCCAAATACCATTGGTTTCCATAAATTAAGTTACTGTGGATATCAAAAAAACTACTAACTTCAACCTCATGTCGTTTATTGTCTTCATCAGTATTTATAGATAATTTTTTAAGTTCTTCTAGTGATAAGTTAATCAAACCGATGTGACCTTCGGATAGAAGATTATTTAACTTATAACTTTCCCCAAAATATTTTCTTTCCAATATTAGATCCACAAGACTGATTTTTTCTGAAAATTGCTCTAAATAACTAATCTCATTGAGAATTTCGATTTCATTCAGTCTTTGAATTCCTTTATATCCAAAAAGCAAAAGATTCTCAAAATGCCGTTTGTTTGAGTAAAAAAGAGGAACCTTCAATTTAAGAAGCTGATTTTTTAATTTTTCCATAGATACTAAAAGTTGAAATTTTAGAAAACTAAATAAGTTGAAAATTTCTTTAACAAGTTTTGCAAAATACCTTTGAATTTAAGTTGAAGTAATTCTTCAAAATTTCTTCAGCATCAGATATATCAAAATCCTTGTCTTCCGGTCTAATTGGTAATAACCAAGAATCTGGGTGATATACAGGTGAATTCCAATATACTTTTTCAGGTAAAGCAATGTCATTTGATCTAGTTTCAATCCAGTATTTTTCTTTAGTTATAGGCTTAATTTGCCAGCAAATTAAATTATAGAATTTTTCATATCTTGTAGGTCCTCGAACACTTACTATCCTACCGATGTTATTAATCGATTGAAAAGTATCTTTAATAACAATAGCTAAATCACCAGACTTACATCTCAACATCATACTAATTCTCCCATTTAGCCACTTCAACGAATGTCAGGGTGTGGCAAGTAGGTATAAAACCACCCTTTAATCAATTTTCCAAAATCCACTTATGTTCGTGCAAAGCATTAGAAGCTAGATTACTTAATGAGTTACCAACAATAGTAATTTCGTGTGGTCCATAATGAGTCCAACCTTTGTAAGTACCGTCATTTAATTCATCAGCCCAAGCGAATTCCAATCCTAATAATTTATCGTACAAGACGAGCTTGTGTCCCATACCAAATTCTTTATCCTCTGATGAGTCCAAAATTACGACTCTTTTATTGTGAAATAACGCAGGGTATCCTAGGTATTTCTTATATTTCTTCACTTCAATCTCCTACAAATTAATGAAATTTGAACTTAGTTGTGACCAAATTTTTTTTAAAATTTAGTAAAGATGGCTCAAATTTGTACAAATGAATTTTTCTTCATTTGAAACCATTGACTTTATAAATATAGTATCGAATCCATCAAAGCCATTGGCCAGAGCTTGAATGAATTATTGCTTTTTTTGGCGCCTTTACTCACATCAATTGATATAGATATATCTTTATACACAAAATATGTATTAGACATATAACTCAAATCAACATTCAACATACTATTCTCCAATTTAGCCACTTCAACGGTTGTTAGGGTGTGGCAAGTAGGGATAAATCCACCCTATTAAACATTTTGAATACTATCTATCCCTTTTTAGTCTCGCCTCAAGTCCTGATAGTTTTTGTAACTTTTTTGACCAATCTAGTGTAGAGAGGTCAATATCATCGCTGTTTGCAATATCAATTTTCATTTGAATCCAAAGTTCAGCTAATTCAAACGCAAAATTAATTTCGATTTCATCCATGCCACGAGAAAGAAAATCAATGACTGAATCTGTTGCTAATTCATCTTCTAAAAGTCTAGAAATTAAGACCCACTTTAAAGCCTCAACCATCCTATTTGGGTATGAAGTTGATGAAATTATTTCAGAGGCAAGGAAGCATTGGAAGCTTGAAGCCCCATGTTCAGATAACTCTAAATATCTTTCAAGTTTTGTTTGATCTGTTTTATTTGACATTGAATTCATAAACGAAAAAGCCCTCAAAAAGAGGGCTGTCGCTTTTTGTTTGCCTGAAGGGCCACATCTTCAAACCACCTTACTAAGCAAGCAGGTTGGTAAACAGCGACAGCTGATTTCTTGATGAATATTTATTGTAAAGCCAATTTTATTGATTGGTCAAGGAAAAAAATTATTGCCAAAAATGTACTATTTTTCTTTTAAACCTTTTGATGCTTAATTTTGTCCAAAGTCCTGATAACGGACTTTGCGACAGCTTCTACAACTGGAACCGAAACAGAATTTCCAAATTGTTTATAAATCTGTACATCAGATACAGCATTCACAATAAACTCCTCAGGAAAACCTTGTAAACGAGCACATTCTCTAGGTGTAAGCTTTCTGGGTCTTTTTTTGAACTTTGATTGATCAATCAAAATTTCACTGCCATCTTTGTAGTACCTTGCACTAAGGGTATTGGTATAAGGATCCTCTGCCTTGAAGACTGAGAATCCAAATCCATTTCCTCTTACTTTATGCTGAATTTTTCTTCTCTCATGTCCCTCTAATAATTTTTCAGAAATCGTATATTTCGGATCTATATCTTTATAGTGTTCAAGAATATCGCCTACTTTAGTATCAACATTTATTGGACTTGGCCATGAAAATACTTCATCAAAATTAACTTGTTGGAACTTATTTCTATTGAAAGCTACTATAAAAATTCTTTCTCTATTTTGTGGTACTCCAAAATCAGCAGCTCTTAAAACTTTAAAATCAACCCAGTAGTTTAATTTCTTGCTCAATGCTTTCCTTGCATCAGCCGATATGGGAACATCCTCAGGTATTTCTTGGTGAAATTCACCACGCAAAATTTGCAATATTGTTTTTAATGTCTCACCTTTATTGTGTCCTTTAAGCTGCTTCACATTTTCAAGAACTAAAACAGAGGGCTGATGATGGGCAACAATTCTTTGAATTTCAAAAAACATTGTGCCCCTTGTATCAGTAAAACCTTTCCTTAGCCCAGCTTGAGAAAAAGCTTGACAGGGAAACCCTGCTAAAAGTATGTCATGCTCAGGAATATCACTCGTCGTGATTCTAGTTATATCACCATCAGGTAATTCCCCGAAATTAGCTGCGTAAGTCTTTTGAGCAAACTTATCCCATTCAGATGTAAAAACGCATTTACCACCAATTTTTTGAAAGGCTAGTCTTATGCCACCAATTCCGGCGAAAAGGTCAATAAATGAAAATTTGTAAGTTTTTTTAGGGCTCTTAAACGGCGCTGTTGATGGCAAATTTCTTATTTCAGTTAACTTTGTGGTTGTAGGAAAATGCTCCCCGTTTTCCCACCCACGAATAGTTCTCTCACCAGATTCTCCTAATCCCAGCAGCTGTGCAAACTCAGCTTGAGTCAAACCTGTAGCAAGTCTTTTGCTTTTTATTTCTAAAGAAATGTTCATAAGATAATTTTAGCATACCTTATCCTGTAGATGACCCGGCAATCAACTAAATAATTCATTCCGCAATTCAACATTCGGCATATTAGATATGTAAGACTCAATTATCTTTTCAGGACTTACATGTAAGCACTTAATAGGTGGAAAATCAGTATTCAAATGGCCTTTTGAGCTATCAACAAAAATTGTTTCAGGGCTAGTATTTTTAGGGACACCAGGAAAAATAAAGTAATTTTTAACTGATATAACCTCAGTTTTTAAACTAGCAGCAGTCAAAGATTTTGCATAAAAAAATTGCTTAACTAAGTCAGGCCAACCAGGGGCGCTATCAATAGAGGATCCGTCGTAATATTTAGCATCAATTACACATACCTTTTTAACTTTGTACTCATAAAGCAAGATATCTAATCGTTGACCTTTTTGTGGCTTTGCGATCAATTTTCCTGAGAACTCTTGGTATGTAGGCACTGGCAAATCAGCAAAGGTATGAGTTGGACTCAAAACAGTTCTTAACATATCTTCCCATACATACTGAAAGTCACTAAATCCGTAAGTAATTGAATCAGATTCGCCAGATTTGAAATCATTCTCTAAAAACCTAAGAAGAAGTCTAAGGGTATGCAATTTTGAATCATCAAAAACACTTTGCAACTCCGCTTTAATAATGCCAATATCAAAAGAGGCATCACTAATTCTATTTCTTTGATTAAAGAAGAAACCATCGATCTCTGGCAAAAGCCAACCAAACCGATTTTTAATGACCATAAGTATTGAATAATGTATTTTAGTAACCTCGTTTACGAAAAAAGAATTGGTAAACCGATTAATAAAATGGGGATAAATTATTTCTTCATCTTGTATATGTGGTTTCACTGAATTTAGAGTTTTATTCCAGTCAGTTTTACCTTGAAAACCTTTTCGATAAAACGAATTTTCGCAAGTGTAGATTCCATTTTTTTTATAGTCGTTTAATATTTCTAATATCAAAGGTAAGATTTGAGAATTTCCAATAACTAATGATTTACCTTCCTTTTGTAAAAAAGATTCTTGTCTTCTACAGTATTTTGAAAGACATTTGAATAGCAGTCTGGCTAGCTCAATGTTAGTGAATGAAGTTTCTGTGATATTACAACCTCTCGGCATAAAGACATGAACTTCATGATCTTTAAAGACAAAACCACAAAAAGATAATTTGGAGCGATCAGGTTCTGAATCGCCAATTTGAATAGAAATTTCTTGTTTAACATTTTCTGGAATCAAATGTTTATAAGACCTATCTAAATACAAATGTATGAAATCACTATTCATCAGCATCGTCGTGAGTAGTTATATCAACAGTGGGTATTGTTTCGGCTAAATTTTTATCGAACGCCTGAAGCACTAAATCAGAAAATATATAAGAACGATTACCTATCAATTGCCCCCTATAAGTTTTAACTAAGTCACCAAAAGTAGTAATATTTTGCATATTAAAAATTTTATCTCTCTGTTGATGCCGCAATACATCATTCCAAAGATAGGTGAACAGCTTAGATTCAATGGCTTTTGAAAAATTAAAATTTACTTCATCGTTGTTTAGAAACCAAGGACCAATGAGTCTGTCTTCATCGAGATTAGGATATTCAGTTGAAAGAACTTCATTTAGAGATCTAGCAAAAATGCTCCAAGTTATCAAGCGATTGTCAATTTCAATTGTTCCATATGGACAATCTTGAAAATCAATTGGCATATATTTGAAGGACCATCTCCTTTTAAATGCTGAATCTAGGGGATAAACTCCCTGATCCGAGCTGTTCATAGTTGCAAAAATATATAAGTTTGATGGTATATAAATTAGACCGTCAAATGAGGAATCTAGATTTAATTTTAGATACTGAGAAAGAATTTCATCAGCATGGATCTCATATTCACTTCTACCAAATGAATTCCTGTCTAAAAGTTGGAAAATTTCACCAAATACAGCAGCAGCGTTAGCCCGATTTATTTCTTCAATGATTAAATTAATTTTTTTATCTCTATTTTTAATAGCCATCATAAAAGCTTGGATGAAAGGACCTGCAACAAATTCATAGGAAATTCTTGTTGTTCCATCAACTTGCTTTGTTATGGGTTTTAAAGTTCCAACAAAATCTGAGTTTTGTGTTTCGCTATGAAAGACAGTCCTGAGTGTGCTTGTATCTTTTAATAGGTTGTTAATATAAAAGCTTTTTCCAGTACCTGGAGCTCCATATACAATTAAATTTTTAGAAACGGTACCTGAAGGATTAACTACTTCATTTGATAAAAGTGAAAATTTAGATAGACTCTCTCTTGATTTCTGAAGAATAACTATTAGTTCAAAAATAAAACCTTGATTGGATTGTGAAACACCAAATGCAGTGAGAATTGGCGAACGATGCGGGTCTGATCTTCCAGGACTTTTTCCCTCAGCAGTTCCATTTGAACTCCAACTTTTTTGATAAACAAATTTTCGAAATCGTTCAATATTTTGATCTGAGAATCTCCCCTGATCTTTTAGGATATCTTCTGTAGCTCTATCAAAATGTTCCTTTAATTCATTTTCTGGTTTGATAAGATCCTGATAGAAATTTTCTGCTTTAATTGATGTAATAAGTTTATCTTCTTTTAGTTTTCGATATATTGAAATAAAGGTATCGTTGTAATCGCTTATTCCTTTATACATTTGTACAGCCTCAATAGCCATAAAAAAAGCTATATTGGGAACTACAATTCTATTTTGGGTATCTTTAATAATTAATTTTGTGCAATATTTAGAAAAACTTATCTCATGTGTATCTTTTGCAGCATCTCTTATTATTTCTTGAAAATCAAAAGAGATTTCTTGATCAACATTATATGATTCGATCCTATTTGCCCTATCCTGTAAATCAACAAACAATCGACTTAAATCAGGAAGTTCAAGTGAACTATTTTCATTTTCAACACTAAGTAATGATGAAGGTTGTGAATCTTGAGAATTTCTCTCTTCAGTTGCTAAATATGACTGTTCGTACAAAGGAATACCTCTTTTAATTAAAGAATCACAAACATCCAAGTATTCTTTTAAATTTTTGGGATTATCATTCAAACCTAATCTCTTTAAATATGGCGATGTTTGAACATTAATTGGAAAAAATTTGTCTGGGGATGCCCAAAATAGTCCTTGTGTTAATTTTGCGTTACCAACCAGCTTTATAGATAGCGCATTACTATAGGATTCTTCACTAAGTGAATCATTTAAGGATTCTTTGTAAATTCTCCAGAGGTTCTTAATATCATTTTCGAGACGATCAAATTTATATCTAAAGAACCAAGCGCTTTGAGCATTGGATATCGGAACGCCCGCGTAACTTTCGGGAACTTCAATATCAATTTTTATAAATTCTTTCAATTTTCGAAATAACTCAATTTTTTTACTATCTGATCCATATTTTGTTATTAGAGAAAAAAAGGTGAAAGGATCAATTTCATTCATCGGGATGATCACTCCTTCAGGATCTTGATCATTCAATCCTTTTTCGATTCCAATTTTTTTTAAAATATCAACTAACTCAAGTTGTTTAGTCTCGAAATTAAGAAGTTGAATGGCTAATTCTTTAAAAAAAGGCACCCACTCGAATTTTTTTGTTTCCATAGAGCCACCTTAAAAATTAATTACATTAATTAGAATGAAGATTATTTTGATTCGTTACATCATAAATGTATGCATTTTCTGACATACCTCTATGCCACCTAAATCGATAATTTGTTTTGTTTTTGGTAACATTTGAAACAACATCTTCATATGATACTTTTATTATCTTGAGAATTTCCAAGTACTTATTGAAAAAAACACCAATCAAAAAATCAAATTTATGATCAATGTTGTTAAAGTCAAAGGAAGTACTCTGATCCGTTGAGTAAACCATGCGTGATTTGATCTGATAAGTATTACCTTCAAAGTCAACTGCATCGAACCCTTTTTGGATTGTGCTATCTGACAATTTGAGGTTAAACTTCTTTGAAACGAACCACTCTGCATAATCTCCTTGCAAATTTCTATCTGTTCTAAGTATTCCAGCTTTTTTTAATTCATATTTAGCTTCAATATAGTTCGAAATTAATTTTTGAATATGAATATCGGCTTGCATTTAAATACTCTTAAATCTAAAACCAAAGAACTAAATTTTTAGTAATTTAATTTTTATATGATGAAAATTAATTTTAAATCTGATGCCTACAAAGTATAAACTTGTATTACCCTAAAAAAATATTCTTTTCATTTCGCAAAAGTAGAAACTACTTTACTTGCACTAAGAGAGACAAAATGAAATGATTCAATCAGAATTACAACTTGTTATTGAAAATGCTATTAAAGCGAAATGGTGCACAAAGTTATTTTGTACTACTTGCAGTTCATTACCATTTAGAAGCGCCGTAAAAAAAATTGAAAGAGAAAAAGTTATTTTAGGCTTAAAGGGCTTAGATGATACTTTTCTTTCTAACAATTTAGATATGTTTCTACTGATTACTCATGAAATTGCATTTTTTCCAACTGCATATGATGTTCTACTAGAACTTGGTGATTCGCCTGCTGCAAAAAAACTAAAGGAAAGTATTGAGTATGAAAATAAACGACAAGTAGAGCGAGAAAAACGAGCCACCTACGATTCTGAAGAAGAAATTGCAAAAAGAAAATTAATAAGAAAAGAAAACCGAATACTTAAAACTGAACCACATAGATTAAAAAAAATTGAACTGAAGAGTCAAACTGATGATTTAATCAAAAAAATGAATTCTATAAGTGATAAAGATTTAATATTAAGCATCAGAAATGATATTGATTCAGCTCTATGGCCTGTTTTTGGTGGAATTTTTTATCATAGGTTGTTATCATATTATAAAAAAAATCTCATTTCTGAATCTGAAAAAAAATATCTGAATGATATTTCTGATTCTGCAAAAGGATACTGGTTAAAAATGAAAGAAAAGCTAAAGGTGATTTAAAGATTATTTAAATTTAAATTACTTATAAGCTGCTTTTATAAGACCACATTTATTACCTTTTCCAAATACTTTATTGTAATCAAAAGGTAACTGACCACTATAAACTGCTGAATTTTCTGCTTCTAAATTGTAATTAAAAGGTATTGAAAGATATTTGCTATTTGCCTCCTTACTTTTACAATCAACAATTGAAATTGAAAAAATAATTTCTTTTAAATCATATCTAGATTTATTTATAAGAAAGACAGATAGTTTATTTCCTTCAACAAACCAAGTTTCTGTTTTTTCAATTTTCTCAACCTCACTTTTGCTTAGACTATTAATTTTTGATGGTATCCATTTAGCATCAGTGACTTCAGTTATTTCCGAGTATCGTCTATACAATGACCCATTAGCGATCTTTTCTCTAATCAAATTTACCTTTTGTTGGAATGATAATTTGGGATCAATCAAATCATTGGGAGAAATCTTTTGATTTATCCATCTTAATATCTGAATGTAAAGTGAAGGTTTCTTAATTTTTTTTTCTTTCGCACATTCAAAAACTGTTTTAATTAAATCTCTTGACTCTGATAAACAATCTTCATAGTTTGAACTGAAAATATCAATAAATTCTTTTCTTGAAATATACCTCTCTCGTGCAATTTTATTAAATAGTATCTCTTCCTCCAATCTATCTGTTCCAAATACTTGCCATTTATGTTTCTCTGCTTCAGTTAACTTACGAATACGCCACGATTCGGTATTATTCATTGCTTCAAATAAAAGAGAACTAACCCCCATCTCTTTGATGAACTTGGAACTTTCAATTTCTGATTTTTTTATGTCTTCTATAATTTGACTATCGTCATCAATGTCTTTTGAATATGTAGAGCGATGAACATCAACTTCACCAAAAGCATATCTTTGAACACCTCCAAGCAAAATAAAGACACATGCACTAGCACATTCAGCATCTTTTGAAATATAAGTATTCAAATGTTTTTGTCTTATTAACCTTCCAATTTGCATACCAACAGAACCATTTCCTCCAAATGAATCCAATTGAATTGCATTCAAAATAATTTTTTGATTGTTCTTTTGAATATTTGATAATACTTCTTGAAATTCAATAAGTGTCTTTTTTGTAATTTCTCCCTTAATCTTCACATTTACTAAACTAGTTAATTGTTCAGCTGCGAAAGAATTCTGTATAAAAAAATATATAAGTAAAATATAAAGTGATTTTTTAATCACGAGGAGTCCTACGATCTTCATAGATTACACATGAAGTCAAGATTGAAAAAAGAAACTTCCACATTAGTTAAAATTTCACCAACTTTTGTGAACATCAATTGTATTTTGATTGTTATCCCATCTATGAGCCTCAACTTTTCCAAACAGTTGGTCATGTACAGAACTTGGATATCCATACCAACTCTCAAAATTCAGATATGAAAGTGATTCGTTGTGATCTATTTCATATTTTTTTTCTAAAGCCTCATCAAAGCTAGAAGTCCAAAAATCAAAGAATTTATTAGACTCTTTCTTCCATGAAACTCTATACAAATGAATAGGTGTTGTACGAGAAATATTCACATCAACTTCTTCGTATTGACTATTAAACTTTTTAATTTCCATTATTTTTCAAAAGAAAATAAAACGCAAAAATTTATTTTGATAATGATCAAAATTTTTCCCATACCTGAAACATTTCTTAAATTGGTTTTGTGGATTAGAGTTTTTTATCAAATGGATCAAAATGATATTGTATTACTGGTTTCCATATGAATGCAGATTGTTGAATCTCAAGTACTTTTTGTTTAGGAATTTGCTTTTCAACTAATTCAATGAGTTTTTTTGCATCTGAGTTTTTATTTGCTGCAGATAATAAAATCCAAAAATATGATTTTTCCTTATCAGAAGAATATATCAATCCATCATAATAAAACTTAGAAATCATAAGCTGTGCGAATGAGTTGCCTTGTTCTGCTGCCTTTAGATATAAATCAAATGCAACTTGAAGATTTTTAACCACACCGTCGCCATTAAAGTATAAAGTTGCCAAAGTATATTGAGCATATTGATGCCCTTTTTCTGCTGCAAATTTTAGTGGTTCTATTGCTCGATATTTGCTTCTTTTGTCCTGAAGATAAATATCACCAAGAATATATTGCGCTTCGGGATTATCTGTTGTTCTGTAATTTTCTAACCAAAATAGTGCGTTATCATTATCATGATTAAAATAAAAAGATTGTCCTCTTACTACAATATCAGTAACTGGTGCAATTTCAATATATTTACGATACCAATATTTGGATGTCTCTTCATTCTTAGGAACAAGTGTTCCCTTTTCGTACAATTCCCCCAATCTTTTAATTGCAGATTCATCACTTTTTTTGGCTGCTTCCCTATAAAGGGACAATGCTTTAGACGGATTTGTCTCTTCTAGCGAGAAAGCTAATTGATATTGTGCGAACGAATCACCCAATGTAGCTAACTTTTCAATTAATATATTTTCAAAGTTTTTTTTCGCTTTTTCTGCAGATTCACATTCTAGTAATGCATTTAGATTCAATTCGGAATAATGAGAAATTAGTTTTTCATTTTCTGAAATGTTTTTATCAACTCGGGATAAATCAAAGTACTTCTTTGCTAAATTTCGTTTGTTAGAACTTTTATTTTTCTCTAAATAAATTGATGCAATTGCTAGATTTACATCCATGGTATAAGACATTTCATCATCTTTAAATGTTGAATATAGTTGTATTGCTTTATCTAAATCCTTTTTTACTCCAACTCCTAATTCATATCTTGATGCCAAGCAATATATGTCACGGTTATCTCCATTTTCTATGGACTTCTGAATCCAGTACAATAACTTTTCATCATTTGCTTCTACTACTCCTACTAATCCACGTGCGTATGCAGACTTAATGGAAGTAATGGACATTGAATTACCGTTTTTTGCACCTCTCAAACTCCATTCAAATGATTTTTTCCAATCTTTTTCAACACCATCTCCATTCCAGTATGCTCTAGCTACTGCCTCTTGAGCGTTTGCATCATTTAACCTTGCACCTTGTATATAGTAATTAAATACTTCCTCAGGTGGTTTCCCGCGATTTTGATTAATAATTCCCAACATATAAAACGCTTCAGCTATTGAAGCATCGGCAGCCTTTTTCAAATACGAAATTCCTTCCTCCTCCGTAATTGTTATACCTTCCGAATTTCCATGATCAAAATATAATTTACCTAATTGTAAAAAAGCTTCTTTATTGCCATTATTTGCTAATTGTTTATATTTTTCAACTGCTAATTTGTAATCTCCAGACTTAACTAACACATCAGCGTCAGCAAATAAATCAGCAATAGATATTTGCGAATAAAAAATTGATAGTATAAGAATCAAAAAGCTTACTATATTCATAATTACTTTTACATTAATATTTCATGGATAACTTTTTATCATACTTTATCCAAAAAAAGAGCTGCTTGCAAGCAGCTCTCTTGCATTTGAAGATTTGATACTTATTTTACAAATCTCGCTCTTACACTCTTTGAAACCAACTCAATCTGACTATCAAGTGCTCCCTCATCTACAGACTTCTTGATCACTGATAGTGCATTGATAAGCTCATTTGAACTAGCTACTTCTACTGAGTTTTTCCCTTTAACCAATTCAAGAACTTTGTTTGAGTACTTGACTTGAATATAGACTTTATTGTCAGCTGACCACCAAATTGGCTTTAGACGAATTGACTTCTCAATTGTATGTCTGTGACCACTGACCTTGTCTTTTACGACTTGGGTACGAGTTGGTTCGTACTTGCGTTTTTCATTCAATGCTTTCGCAAGTTCAATCTGATGAAAAAGACTTTGACTAAGATTTTGTCGTCTAACAATGAGAGGTGCGACTTTTTGTGGCTTCTGTGCTGAGACAAGTTTCAATGTTGATAGTGAACTCATTTAGAAATACTCCATTTGTTGTTGATGAAGTACTTATTTTTTACCCTTTGAATATTCCTTCCTAGCCTTGAATTCACCAAAATATAAGGAAAAAATAATAAATTGTTATGTTTTGCATAAATACTTTTATGAACTACAAAGCAAAAGACATTGAAACTTGGATCAAAAAATACGAGCAATATTTTCAGCTTGTAATGGTTGCTCATACAAATTTTTACCCTAAAGATAAATCAAATATCTCAATTGAAATGAATCAATATAAGCGATGTCATTTTTTAAAAGAAAGTCTTAAACGAACAAATATAAAAATGTATCCATTGAGTCCTCAACTACCTAAAAATAATCCAAAGTATAGGCTTTATACATTTAACACAGTTGAATTTAATTCGCCTTATTGTTTAAAAAATGAAACTATGCATATGAATACACTCATAGGAAATATTCCAGCTTATTTCTCTAAAGATCAATTTCTAGATATCTTTTTGTCTTTTTGGCATAAGGAATTTAAACAATCTAAAGATGTTTGGATTAAAACTGTTGATGAATTAAAGACAGAACAAAGCGCAAAAGAACAACCAATCTCAATTTTTTGTAACTACAACCTAAAGGATGCATACAAAGACAATAGCAAGGCGTGGAAGGTAAATGGTACTTGGGATGTACAAAATTTAAATTTACCCACCGACATCAAACTTAACTAAGTGCGTTTGATTAGCTTTGTACACTACACAATTTGAAGATGGTGTAGTCCTGTACTGTTTCTGAAATATTTTAAATTTTCTCTTTTATCCTCATCTTTAATATCCTTCTATATTTTATTTCACTCTTTTTTAAATGTTAAGCGTAAATATATTTTTAAATAAAAAAAATTCTTTTCTCATTAATTAAATAATTGGTTATATAAATTTGTTTTAAATCAGCGAAAGAAATTCGCGGAGCGAATTTTGAATCGCCAAGAAGTGAACGCAGTGAACTTCTTTATATCTATTCCGTTGTGTCAGGTATACAGCTGTAAAAAATTTATTACACCTGAAAAATCTTTGGCAGTTCTTTCTCAAATAGATCTTTCGTACGACCTGAATTGAACTTTTTTTCTTGAAACGCATTTACTTCATATAAATTAATTCATTTAGCACTAGGCCTCTCTGTATGCGTATTAAATCACGGATCAATACACACATATGTCGCAGGTGATTTTGAGCTCTAATCCGTGATTTAGGGAAAAAACGAAGGAAATATTCATTTCTCAACATTACCTAAATAAGTTGTTGATTTCCATAGAAACAGCCAGGGATTTCTTACTAGGTCGACAAACCGAATCTAAGGAAATATGCTGTCAGACATAAATAGTTATATTTCAAAGGAAACAACTCATGTCTCAAGCACGCATACTCACCGACAAAGAATACCGAAAAGTCTTACTTCACATCTCAAAGAAAAAGCACTCAGCACGAAATAAAGCAATTTTGTACATGAGTCACTTAGCAGGGCTCAGATGTGGTGAGATTGCGAGTCTATCAATCGGTGATGTTTTGACAAAAGAGGGTCAAATCAAAGATGAAGTTTTTCTTAGAAAAGAGCAGACGAAAGGTAATCGGGGTAGAACATTCCTATTGCCAAAAAAACTTCAAGAAGAATTGTATTCTTATCTTTGCAATAGATTCAACTTAAAAGATTTGAAAGCAGTGACTTATACTGACACAACTAAAGCTCTCTTCTTCACGCAAAAGAACTCACAAAGTGGCTTTACCCCTAATTCAATCTCACAACTCTTCTCAAAAATATATAACGAAGCCGGAATTATTGGAGCAAGTAGCCACTCTGGTAGAAGATTCTTCTGCACCAAGATCTTTCAAGCTGGATTTGATCCTAAGATCGCTCAACAACTTCTTGGTCACAGGCAGATACAAACAACATATTTGTACTATCAAACCAGCCCTGAATCACTTAGAAAAGCAGTTGAAGTATTAAGTTGAAAAGAAAGAGGTTCTTGTTACAGGAAGGTCTATTAATTTTATTGAAATTACTTTTCAAATTTTAAAGCGAAGGCCTTGTTAACTCTTTTTCCAATGTCTTCGTAATTAAATTTAACTTTATATTTCTGATCATAAGAGGGATAAATACCTCTTGCTGCATTTTCTGCCATCACCTCAGCGTTATTTAGAGCTCTTCTTGTTAGATTTGCTAAAGTTAATCTATCCTTCTCTTCTTCGCCATCTTTATTTTTAATTTTTTTATCTGATCTTATATCTAATTTTTTAGTATATTTTTCGCTCACATTGCATTTCAAGCCTAAGCGCCATAGCTCTATATTAGGATACAAAGCTTTTTGTTTTAGTAACTCAACGCCTCTTCTCATAGTTTCAAGATTAAATTTATTATCCGTAAATTTACTTTGAAAATACGGATGTAAATTGTCTTCTTTCTCAAGCATTCTGGGATCTAAAGTATCAAGTAATAAATTTATATCTGAATGGATTTCTTCTTTTGTTAAAGCTGTTGGGAGTAAAAGTAATAAAAAATTTGTTCTCCAATGACTTTTGAATAAATGATTTATACCCCTAGTTGCTCTCTTGGTTTCTTCAAAATAATCTTCAATTTTTTCATTGTCAGGGTCACTTGCTTTATGAGCAGTAATCAAATATAAGCCTCTCTTTTGCTCATATTCATCGCTAAAAGCGTGTCCTCCGTCGTTGTTAATCCAAGTTGTGAAATCTTGACTCCACACATCACCAAACTCAACATAGGTTTGATAAACACTTTCATGTTCAATTGGAACAGCGTAGTTTTCTTTCAAATTTAGTAATTCATTTTTTTCTAAATGAGCGAAAAAATAGCTAGGACTAAATCTTAAGTACTCATAATACAGTTTTATTCTTTCATCATTTCTTTTTCTTTTCCATTCTTTCCTTCGTTTTTCAATAAGAAAATCATTCTTTTTTAATTTTTTAGTATTCATAAATTATTTTTTTATATACAAATTAAATTTATTTAATTTTACCACTTTTGTATATTTTTTTAACCAAAGATAAAGTTCAATCACTTGATTTCATCAAGTAATTTTTAACTTTAATAGGGAACTAAAAATGGAAAAAACTGATTTAACGAGGCCATCAGCTTCTGTAGGCCATGGCTTATCAAAAAGGGGTATGGACGAAAACAAGCAAACTTATGCAATTTCTCAGCTTGAAAAGTTATTTTTAAGAAGAGAGATATGGGAAGAGGACTTTCAAAGATCAAATCAGGGCCTTTATCCGCTTCTTTCTGATCTTTATGAACTTTTCTTGTCAACTTTCATAGAAGTAACAGAAAAAGAAAGAAAAGCATTAAAAGTAATGCTTATTAAAAAAATGAAGGAGAAAGGTGCCAATGTTCTTGAGAAAACTCTTGTCCTGACTATGTTCATCCGTTATGTGTTCAATGCTTCCACCAAACGAGCATTGATCTATGGGAATGTCATCAAATCTGCAATTTCTCATGGGATCAAGCCTGAGCACCTTAGTGATTGGATTGTTAGAGAGGGGGGAATTGAGGAGGTCAGTAAAAAAACATCATTGTCTGCTAGAGCTATTGAAAAAATAAATCAATTGAGCAAGATGAAACTTGAGGTAATTGCAGAAATTGAAAGTAATACAGCCAATCAAGTCAAACCAATTGATATTCATGGATTAAGCGGTAAATATGCACTCATTGTTGTTAAGCCTGATATTGATAAGTGCTTTGTTGGCGGAACTTACAGTGATATCCCTGATAACCTTTTTGAAACATTACTTACTTTGATGGCTCGTCAAAGAATCAAGGGTAAAAGTAATGAATTGAACAGTGGAGATAGGGATCTTTTACTTGCTGCAGGTAAAAGCGATCACATTGCTAATCAAACAATAACCCTGTAAGCAAATCTAGGAGAAGTGTCATGCTACATAAAAAATATGCACCACAATCGTTGAGCGAAATGGTTTTTGCCAACTCTGCGGCAGAAACTCGGGTTACTGCATTAGCTAATGCTCAACTCTCTTCAAATTTTGTACTTTTGTATGGACCCAATGGAACTGGCAAGTCAACTGCAGCTAGATTGATTGTTAATACTCTTACAAGTGGAAACTTTGAAATTGAAAAAAAGTCAGTAGGTGAACTGCTCAAACTTAATGATCTTCATGGATATCTTAAGCAACAACACTTTACTTCAAGTACGATTTATAAAAGTAAATATATTTTGAAGTACGAAGAGTTTGATAACGCTAAAGGTGATTTATACAAGCTTTGGACTGCTATTGATGATATTGATGAAGACATCACACTCATTGCTACTACAAATGAGCCACTAGATATACATAAAAGTCTTCGTTCTCGTTTCTACAAACTTGAAATGAATCCGATAAGTGCCCATCAATTTTTACCAAGAGCAATGCACATACTCAAAAGTGAAGGCTACTCGCTTGATAGTAACGAAGTTTTAACTGCACTCAAGACGCGCCAATATGAAATGGATCTTAGAGCTTACTTTCAAGTACTTGAAGAGTTGATTCTTTTAGAAAAGATGAAATCCAAGAAATTAAGCAATGAAGTTGCAGATTTAGATTCAACACTTTTAGCTACAACTAAGGAGTAAATCATGTCTGGATTATTGAGAGTTAAAGATATCGTAGGCGACAAGAAACAAGGTATTAAAGGCTATATACCTATTTCAAGATCAACATGGTATGCAGGAGTTGCAAGTGGTCGTTTTCCTAAGCCAACAGAGAACAAACTGGGACCGAAGATCACTGTTTGGAGAGAAAGTGATATTGTGAATTTAATTTCTAATTTAACAGAGGGAGTTTAATCATGCCTAAATTTTGTATTGAATGGGAACAAGAATCGTGGGGAGAATATATTTTAGAGGCTGATGATAAAGATGAAGCTTTAGATAACTTCTGGAAAAGAGACATGGATGAAGTTTACGAAGATGTAGTTTTCGGTGACTTTGTAGTCATTAACATTTACGAAGTTGATGACGAATGAAGTCACTAATACTATTCTTAAAGAATTTTGTTTATCCGAATTTTGAATTTCACAGCAATGAATCGGATTTTTTCTTTTTTGAAAATTATGTTGAGATAGATGATAACTTTGCAGGTTATGACTCTATCTTAACTGATTATCAAAAACATACAAATACTTTTCGCAAAAAGTATTAGCAACTAGATAACTTAATCTAGCTTATTACACAAACTGTTGTCTTTGTGCTGTCCAGCATTTCTTTGCTGGACAGCATGAAAGACTGTATTCGTCTTTTTTATTTCAATCAAGAATTCAAATTTTCAGAGGTTAATTATGGGAACTCAAGAAATAGTTTTTGCCCTAAAAGATAAATCAATTCAATATTCATCGGAAAAGCTAAGAGATACTTTTCAAATTCTAAACAAGGATCTTAACTTTATTTTTAAAACTATTTTTTTGAAATTTAGTAACTCAAATGAAACTTATGATAGTTTTTACAGATGGATTATTTCGGCTTGTAAAAATAAAATTTCACTAGGTTCTGTTAAATTTTTAAAAGCTTACTTTGTAAAGGGAAATGATATTGAACTAGTGATTGTAATGAGCTTATCAGATGAATATCTGGCTTCACCTTTAGGAATTAGTAATAATTTTGATAAATTTAATTGGCGCTACAGAATACCTTTCAATTTATCGGATACAAGTTTCACTAAATGCAATGACTTTGATAAAGTTAATCCTTTGGTTAATTTTACACCAACAGAAATACTTTTCCTAGACGAATTTATTAATTTAGCTAACTTTATTCATGATCAAATTAATTTAGATAAATTTATTTCATAATGAAAAGCAATTAATATTTTGCCAAATGTCAAGTGTTAACTCACTAGGCATTTGGCTTCTAATTATTTCAATAGTTTCTTTCCTTTAAAAGTTATATTTTTTCAAACCTAATTTCCTTAGGTTGCCAAGGTATGCCTGAAAATGGCTCTGCTTTAGTATAGATATCATTTAGGAATTCTTTTCTTTTTTGCTGCGAATCGCCTGTTTGAATAATCAGAGTTTCTTTCAGCGGATGATGGCTACTTATAAGATATTCATTGCGCTTATTTAATTCAATTAAAAATTTTTGAACTGGAAGCCTAGAGCCTTTATTGCTAACACTATTACAACTTTTACAAGATAGTACTAAGTTCCAAACGCCATTAACCGTCTCGCCTAGGATCTTTTTGAGTTTGAATGGAATAAAGTGATCAACATGAGTTTCATTACCATCTTCTACATTCATTTTTGCTGAACAATAAAAACAAAATCCCTTTTGGTAGCCATTCAATGCACCTCTTGAGCTAGTTATGTTTTTTCTTCTACCTATCTTTTGATCAAATGTAAAAAGTAAATTTTCATCTACATCGTGCGTCACGGCAATCACATTGGTAGTTATACCAAGACTCCATGCATGTTCAACTAAATTCCATCTTGACTCTACTTCCGAGTATAAATTCTCCAGTTGATTTGATTGTAATAATTTAGAAAACTCATCGGTCATCACAACTTGCTTATTTCTTTTATCGTAGTGATAGAAATCAATCGGAATTTTTGTTTGACCAATATTTTGAAATGCATCAACAACATTAACAAAGCCTCTTTTTACAGTTTCTTCTAAAACTTGATTTTGATTGATTGATTCAATGCCGTTTTGTACTAGTGCAGATATGAAAGTACTTGATTTTGATGTTGTTTGTTTGGGTGAATTTTTTAGATGCTCTATTAAATGTTTTGAGTAATTAGGTGCGATTTCATATAGTTTTAATGCTTTTCCAGATTCAGGTTTTAACTCAAGCAACGACTTAGCAAATGCAAACTTATAACTTGCACTATTTTGACCAAATAGAATTAAACCCCTCCAATATGACTCAACTTGGGAGTCCAGATAGAGAAAATCGTTTTTATTCATTCATTACTTTTATCTGTGTAGAAACCTTTACCAGGAATTATGTGTCTTACACCGCCTCTTGGGTTTTCAACATCGCCTTTTCTTCTCGGAATTAGATGAATGTGACAATGAAAGATTGTTTGTCCAGCTACTTCACCGCAATTCATTCCAATATTAAATCCTTCAATACTTGGGTCTAGCTTTTGTAATTCTTCTTTTTCAATCGCCATCAGCTCATTGATAGCAAGCACTTCTATCTCATTTAAGCCAAAATAATCTACAACATGCCTTTTTGGTATAAAAAGTGTATGTCCTTCCGTTACAGCAAAACCGTCTTTGATTGCATAGCTTTGCTCGTTTTCAGCGATGATTCTTGATTTCTCATTTTTCAGAACTTCACAAAATAAGCAATTTGAATTTTTCATATAAACAAGTACTTTTTAAATTTCAACTACGGTGTGTGAACTTCAGGATTAAAACCATAGCAATAGTCAGCCCAATCTTGCATAAGTTGGGCTCTTTTTTCATAAATCGTACCTCTTTGATACGCATCAACAACTTTATTTCCAGTTGAGTGTGCCAAGGCATGTTCACTAACTTCATGTGGATGATTTGTCTTCTCTGTTGCCCAAACTTTAAATGTAGACCTAAATCCATGAACAGTAAGATTTTCACATCCCTTTTTCCCATGTAAATAATTCAACATGGTCATATTTGAAATATAGCCGTTCTGACTTGTATTGCTTGAGAATAAAAACCCTTCTTCATCTCTTTTTAAACTTTCTAATAGCTCTATAGCTTGTCTTGAAAGAGGAACACGATGAGCGATTTTTAATTTCATTCTCTCAGGTGGAATGTCCCATTGACCTTTTTTAAGATCAAATTCATTTTTGTAAGCTCCTATCGTCTCAATCGTCCTAGTAGCAGTCAAAATGCACAAAATGAGAGCTTTTGCTGATAAAAAGGGTTGATCTTTGATTTCAGCGATGAATTTTGGAAGTAATTCATAGTCCATGGACTCATGATGTTTCACACGAACTTTCTTACTAATTAACGGCAGTTGGTGCTTCATATTGCCTTTCCAAACCGCAACATTCTCACCTTGCACAAATCCTTTAGATTTGGCCCAATCTAAAACATTTTCAATTCTTCCCCTCAACCGTGTCGCAGTTTCATGCTTGTCTAGCCAAATGGCATTCAAAATATTGAAAACATGGTCTTTAGTCACTTCAGAGCAAATAACTGAGCCGATTGATGGAAATGCGTATTCATTCAGTGTGTTGTAGAACTGTTGAGCGTGCTTTGGGTTGGTCCAACTTGCTTTTTTCATCTCTATATATTTCTCAGCTGCTTCTTTGAAAGTTATAGCTGATTCTTCAGAGAGCTTCTTCTGAGCGATTCTTTTTTCTTTCTCTATCTTTGGGTCTAAGCCCTGATTTAGTAGCTTTCTGTGCTCAGCTGCGAGCTCTCTGGCTTTGACTAAAGGGACATCACTGAACGAACCCAGCCCCATGTATTTTTTACCACCAGCCCCCCACCTAAACATCCAGCTCTTGCTCAGCGAGTCTGAATTTTTTTGAGATTGAACTTTTAAGTACAAACCCTGACCATCAGCATACATGCCAGCTTGCTTGATTGCATTGATTTTTAGGGTTGAAAGCTTTGTCATATCAAATTTAAAGTCACACTCTAAGTCACACTATTTTGCGAGAATCTGTAGGATGATTCTATTTGACATAGGACACTTTAATCAAGTAAGATATTGATTTTAAAAAACTATTTGGACGATTTGGACTTATTAGGATTCTATAAAATCAAATATAAGAAAGACTTCGTTTCCGCCA